>Ga0172373_10000066_pt1 | contig 140918 bp, 122 predicted proteins | sample Lak10m_2_FD_114546 | JGI IMG/M metagenome (GOLD analysis project Ga0172373, IMG submission 114546) | Freshwater microbial communities from Kabuno Bay, South-Kivu, Congo - kab_092012_10m | ecosystem: Environmental > Aquatic > Freshwater > Lake | place: Democratic Republic of the Congo... | reverse complement strand
TTGTCGTCAACCATCCCCCCCTCAATCCCCCCGTCAACGGGGGGAAGTGCGTTCCCTCTCCGTTGACGGGGAGGGACAGGGAGGGGCATCTTTTTTGGAATCTTGCTTATCTTAACGCCTATGGGGGACAGGGGGGATTTTGGACGCCGCAAATGTCATAGTTTGAACGAACATCGGCGTCGCGCATACCCGCAATAAGTCTATTTATCTCACGATAGCCCGATCAGACCTTCGCCGGCTCTCCAACAACGAATACAGCGCCGGCAGTACCCCAAGCGTGAGCAGGGTGCTCGATATGAGCCCGCCAATTACGACGGTCGCCAAAGGTTTCTGAACCTCGGCACCGGTTCCCGTGGCAAAGGCCATGGGAACGAATCCCAGTGAAGCCACCAATGCCGTCATGAGGACCGGCCGAAGGCGAATCATGGCCCCTTGAGCTATTGCCTCGTCAAGCGGTTTCCCTTCCTGGCGCAACTTGTTTATGAACGTTATCATCACCAACCCGTTAAGAACAGCCACTCCCGAGAGGGCGATGAACCCGACGGCCGCTGAAATGGACAGCGGCATGTCTCTCAACCACAACCCGGCGATACCGCCGGTCAGTGCAAGAGGTACCCCGGTAAATACGAGCAAGGCGTACTTGAGCGACTCGAATGCAGTGAACAGGAGGGCGAGAATAAGAAACAGCGCCAGCGGAACGACGATCTCCAGGCGTTTGGCGGCCGAGATGAGCTGCTCGAACTCACCGCCCCAGGCGATCCAGTAGCCTGCGGGCAGTTTCAATCCGGTCGCGATCTTTCGTTGAGCCTCTTCGACAAACGAGCCCAGGTCTCGGTTTCTCACGTTACAGGTCACGACTACCCGGCGTTTGCCATCTTCCCGGCTGATCTGGTTTGGGCCCACCACGACGGCGATTTCTGCCACCGATCCCAGAGTCACGAAAGACCTCTGCCTTCTGTCATCGCTAGCGGCGGTCGCCACGCGGACGGTTTCGACTGCCGGTTCATGCCGAGGCAGCGGAATGGGGATCTGTCTGAGGGCCTCGATGTCTGTGCGCAGTTCTTCGGGAAGTCGCACGACTATGTCGAATCGCCGATCCCCCTCGAAAACCTTACCCGCGGATTTTCCTCCCACGGCAATTTCCACGGTGTCCTGGACATCCGCCACATTGAGCCCGTATCGCGCCATCTCGGTTCGATTCAGGCGGACGGTGAGGATTGGCAGGCCCGAAACTTGCTCGACTTTCACGTGCGAGGCTCCAGGAATAGTCTGCACGATCTCGGCTGCGTTCTCGGCGTTATGCAACAAAACATCCATATCGTCGCCGAATACTTTCACGGCCACATCGCTGAACACGCCGGCCAGCAGATGATTGAATCGCATCCGAATGGGTTGGCTGAACTCATAGTTGCTACCGAGAAGTTTACCGGCTTCTTCTTCGAGCGCCTTTACCAGATCGGCTTTGGGCAGACGCGGATCCGGCCACTGCTCTCGAGGCTTCATGACGATCGTGTTGTCTCCTATGCTCGGCGGATGCGGCTCTGTAGCAATTTCCGAGGTCCCTACGCGGCCGACAATCGTCTCGATCTGCGGGAAGCGCTCTTTGAACGTCTTCTCAAGTATTCCTTGCAAGTCGAGAGCTTGGGACAGGCTCATATCGGGGACGCGCATGGTGTGAATAGCCACATCACCCTCGTCAAGCGTCGGGAGAAATTCACTTCCCATCCTGCTCGCAGCGAGAGCGCTGACGACTACGACGACGGCAGCAGACGCCACGACCAAGATCCGATAGTTGAGAGCGCGCTGCAACAGAGGGCGATAGATTTCTTTGGCGCTCCTCGTAATGAAATTCTCTCCGTGAGCGCCGCTGCCTGACAAGAACAGGGCCACCGCCGAGGGAACGAAGGTAAAGGACAGGATCAATGCGCCAACAAGAGCCAGTAGTACGGTCAAGGCCATCGGTGTGAACATCTTCCCTTCAACGCCGGTGAGAGCGAGGATGGGAAAATAGACAATAATGATGATGATCTCTCCGAAGAGCATGGGTTTGCGCACCTCTTGCGATCCCTCCCAGATCACCTCTATGCGCTCATCCTGTGTGAGAGGTCTCTCAAGCTCCTGTCGCGCTTCGGCCAGTTTGCGCGCGCAGTTCTCGACCATCACCACCGCCCCGTCGACGATGATTCCGAAGTCTATCGCTCCCAGACTCATGAGATTGGCAGTGAGTTTGCTCGTCACCATACCGGTTGCCGTAAACAACATCGAGAGGGGAATTACCAATGCCGTGATGAATGCGGCTCGAACGTTGCCCAGAAAAAGGAACAGGACCACGATGACGAGGATCGCGCCTTCAGTAAGGCTCTTCGAGACTGTGCTGATGGTTTTGTCCACCAGGGTGGTTCGATTGTAGACCGCGTTGGCCACCACGCCTTTGGGAAGAGTCCGGTTGATTTCTTCGAGCTTCCGGGCGGCGCGTTGGGCGACCACGCGACTGTTTTCACCCATGAGCATGAACACAGTTCCGAGAACGGTCTCTTCGCCGTCTTTCGTGGCCGCGCCCAGTCGGAGCTCCTTACCGAAATGCACCGTAGCGACATCACGGATGAAGATCGGCACCCCGCGCACGTTTTTTACGATGATGTTTCCAATGTCCTCCAAATCGGTAACTTGACCGGGCACGCGAACAAGATACTGTCCGCTGCTCCGTTCCACATACCCCGCCCCGACATTGGCATTGTTGGCCGAAAGCGCCGAGATCACATCGCCGAACGTCAAGCCCTGGGCTATGAGCTTGTAGGGATCGGGCGACACGTGAAACTGCTTCTCGTATCCGCCGATAGTGTTAATTTCTGTTACTCCGGGCGTGTTTCTCAGTTGAGGCCGAATAATCCATTCTTGGATAGTACGCAGATCGGTAAGAGAGTAGGGCGTGCCATCCGGCTTTACGGCACCCGGTAAGGCCTCGACGGTCCACATGAAAATCTCCCCGAGACCGGTCGAGATCGGCCCCATAGCCGGCTCGATTCCCGGAGGCAGCTTGCCTTTGATTTCTTGTATTCTTTCGCTGACGAGTCGTCTGGCGAAGTAGATGTCGGTTCCATCCTCAAAGATCATGGTTATAAGGGCGATACCATACTGGGACAGCGATCGCGTCTTTGCCAGGTGCGGAAGCCCGGCCATCCCGGTTTCAAGGGGAAAGGTGATGCGCTGCTCGATTTCCAAAGCGGACAAACCAGGAGCTTGAGCGCTGACTTGAACCTGAACGTTCGTAATATCCGGAACCGCATCAATATTCAGGCGGCTGAGGTTGTAAGCACCTAGACCCGCCATCAACAGTGTGAGACTCAACATAATCCAGCGCTGCTGGATGGAAAATTTCAGGATTTCGCCGATCATAATCCATTCCTAGTGCTCGTGAGACATCCCGGCTTTCCCCAATTCAGCCTTGAGGATGTAGCTGTTCTTTGTTACGTAGCGTTCCCCTGGAGAGAGGCCTTTGAGGATTTCCGTGTGTTTTCCGTCGGAACGTCCAAGGACCACAGGACGTGTCTCGTACTGGTCGTCATACTGCACGAATACAACTGACTTGTTGCGGAAGGTGTGAATTGCATCATTCCGCACTACGAGGGGCGGCGAAGTATTGTGTTTGACAAGTTCGACCTTCGCAAAGAGGCCCGGGCGCCAATGACCGTCCGGGTTGGGGAGAACCACACGGGCTTTGGCAGTCCGAGTGTCTTCGCCCACGAGAGGCCCCACATAAGAGACCTTGCCGACGCCTTCTGCGCCGCTGCAATCAACGGTTACCTTGGCTTCTTGCCCCATGCGAACGCCGCTGAGGTCTTTGGCATAGACGATAATATCTACCCAAACACTGGAAAGATCGGCAATCACATAGATTTCAGCATCTTCCTTGACCCATTCGCCAAGGGAAAGATGCTTCTTGATGACGATCCCATCGAAAGGCGCACGAATGAAGTAGTGTGTGAGATCGGCGTCATTGCCCTTCGCCAGGTTAGTGATCTCTGATTCGGACAGGCCCAAAGACTTGAGCTTGCGTTCCGCTGACGTAAGTTCGATCTTCTCTTCCAGGAAAGTCTTCTGGGCGGTGAGAAACTCCTTTTCAGCAACGGTGTTGGCTTCCCAGAGTCGCTGGGAGCGTTCAAAATTGTAGCGAGCCAGCTTTTCTCGCTCGATCGCCACAAGATATTTGCTTCTCGCTTCCCCCAGTTCGCGACTATCGATGACCGCAATTGTCTCGCCTTTCTGAACGCTGTCTCCCAGGTTTTTTCGCGCCTCCAGAACCAAGCCGGGAACACGCGGGACCACGTGCGAGACCATATCCGCGTTAAACGCTATCTCGCCCGGCAGACTCAAGACCGAGACAACTCTGCCGGGTCCGGCAGTTTCGGCCGCAAGCCCCATCTTGTCAGCTAAGTCCGGCGGCACGGTCAAACGATCCTCATACTGGGAGTATTCCCAGTCGAACTTCTCTCCTTTCCACTCCGCCAGCACTTTGACGAAAAAGGAGTGCGGTTCCTCGACCTCCTGCTCGCTGTAAAGAAACTCACTGCCAGGCTTGCATTGAAATCTGTCCACTTTTCCGCCGAGACGCTCAAGCTCGACAGAAACCGTCACGTCTTTGGGATCCAGCGGTTTGTGCTCGTAGGACGGGTACATCCGAATATGAGGAGTGACGCCTTTCTCGTATACGACGAACTCCAACTCGAATTCCCCTTCCCGGAGCACCTTGCCGCCGTGAGGACCCCGGTCATCGGAGTGCTCGTGGACATGGGCGTCCGAGCCGTGGCCATGACCATGGTGGGCATCGTGTTTACTGCTCGGAGGCTTCTTCTCTGTCGTGCCCAGCCAGACGGCTGCGAGCACACCGACAGCAATGACAGCGCAGATACCAAGGATTTCTTTTTTCAACATTGCCCGCTCGCTTTCAGAGATCTTCCCGGCTCTCCACGCGCAAATACCCCGCGAGATCTACATCGGCTCTCGAAAATAGTCACGGATTGACTTCTGGGTGTCCCGCGCCCCGCGGGACTGGCTAGTCCAGCAGTGTGATCCCATTCCGTGAGGACTTCCGAGAATCCGTATGCTCGCGTGCAAGAGCCTAGACAGCACTCATCACCGGGACCAGCGGTCCGGCACGCGTCCTCGAGGGTCGCCATTTTGCTGCCCTTTCTTGGAAGGGTCCACGTCGTTCTTCTTGGAAGGCGGGCACGCTTTTTCCTGCTGCGCTTGGACACGCTTCCAGGCCTGGTCGATCTGTGACCTGTATTGAGCTTCGGCTGAAGAGAGGGACGCCAGCCAAAGACAGAGTGCACCTATCGCAATGATATTCTTCATGGAAAATCACTCCGGTCGATTGGGCCGCGTGCGCGCGGCATGACAGAACCCAGAACCGCTAACGGTTCCGGCTGTCGACTCGCCTGTACGCGATCAAAGGGTTCTCAAATGAGGAGAATAACGGTCGCGAGTGAGCCTAAGGGTGTGGCAGGTTCGGGTGTGGAGAAAAGGAGAGAAGTTCGCCCCCAAGGGTTTCCCGGTCTCGCAATCGCTGATGAAATCGTCGGGGTCGGGCTGGCGACGCCCGCTGAGCATGCAGCCCGAACGAAAGCGAGATCGGATTGGAGAAACTGGTCGAACACAGCCAAGTGCGCCCGACACTCCACGTGGCTGCAACAAAAACTGTCCCCGTGGGCGCTGCAACAGGCCTCGGTCGCATGCGGGTGGGAAGGCTCGGATTCAAGACCGACGCTGCCATCGGCTCTAAAGCACCAGACGACATCTGTCGCTCCTGTGATCCCCAGCAGGAGTATCACAAGACACCAGGAGATGAATCTTGGCCGTCGCTTTCGCATGCTTTCCTTTGAGGTCGATTGGCGGTTGGGTGCACCACCACGTACGTATCTCTACTGAGTTGGTAGTGTACGGCAAGCGTACCGACCCGTCAAGTTCTTTCAAGACGTGGAGCGCGCGAGAGCAGCTTCTGAAGCCCACTCCTCATACCAATGCGCTTTCATACATCTGAAAATGGCAGGCACGGAGGCCCGCCGCCGCCAAACATAGTAGGGGCCGGCGTCCCTGCCGGCCCTTTCAATGTCACATGCTAGAAAGCGCATTGGTATCACGTGTTACCGCGGAAGTGTGCAGCCGGAGTGGAGGAGAATAGACGGGGAGCGAGTGCGACGGGATCATTGCATATTTGCAAGAATACTGCATTTCTGCAATGACTTGCCACGCCGTCCAATCCTGCTGATTTCCTCATTTCGCCAAGATCACGGAAGACAAGTATTGCAGAATCGCGAGCAACATGTCCTCCGCCCTGTCCACCGCATCGAATCTGACCAGCTCCTGTGCGAGTCTCACGCATTGGCAAAGTTGTTGCATCAGCGTACGGCAGACCACAGGATCTCACGGCCGGGCCGGCGTGAACACCACCACACTCTTTCCTTCCACATCCGCCCATTCCAGGGGGCAAGCTTCGTGAACGGTACCGCGGCACTTTCGCCGGACCGAAACTTCGTTCGGTCCATACGCGCGCCCTGTCGGTCCCGCGACTCTCCGCGGTAGTCCATACCGAGAAGAGGAATGGTGCAGGCGGCTTAGCGGCGTGTGCCACCCATGCGGGCGACCGGCCGGTCGCCCCTACACCCGGACCCGCGCTGGCACTCAACCCACCTGGCGCGAGGCGACGGACGGCATTCCATCCGATCCTTATCGTTCATTGCGGCTTCTTAGCCGTGGGAGTTGGTCTCAATTCCATCGCCAAGGAAAGGAGGCGAGCACAATGAGTGACGGTCTATCTCGACGTGGCTTCCTCAAAATTGCCGCCGCGACGGCAGTGACTTTGGGAGCAGGATCAGTAGTCGGACCCGGCCTGCAGCGCACTGTTCAGGCCGCGTCCCAGTCCGCCGCGGACGTGAAGGCGTACGCCTTTGTCTGCGGCATCCTTAAGACCCAGACCCAGTACTTGCTCAAAGACACCAGGGTCGGCAGCCCGTTCGATATCCCGGTGACATTCTTCGTCGTGCGTCACGGGAACGATTGGGTCGCCTTTGACACAGGCAACAACGCAATGGTGGCCAAGGATCCGGTCACATACTGGAGCAAGCCCGTCACCGACGCTTACTACCCGGTGATGAAGGACTACGAAGAGTTCCACATCCAACTCAAGAAGCATTTAGGCATCGAACCGAAGGACCTCAAAGCCGCGATCATCAGCCACGGACATCTCGATCATGCGGGCGCGATCGACAACTTCAAAGGCACCAACATCCCGATTTACTTCCAGAAGAGCGAGCTGGAGACCATCAAGAAGTCCGTCGAATCGGGAAAGAAGACCGCGTACATTCCTGAAGACTTCAAAGTAATGAAGGACTTGAACATCAAGGCGATTGACGGCGTATTTGATGTATTCGGCGACAAGACCCTCGTGGCATTTCCCACGCCCGGCCACACGGAAGGTCACCAATCCTTGCTGGTGAAGCGTTCCGGCGCCAAGCCCCTCGTTCTTGCCGCTGATGCGATGTACACGGTGGAAAACATGAGGGACGCGATTCCTCCTGGACTGGCCTGGGACATACCGCGCTCTCTCACGGCTCTCTACACGTTCAAAGTGATGGACTATATCGACGCGGAGGTCGTCCCGTCTCACGATCCCGATTACTGGAAGACCAAGCCGCTTGCGCCCCAGGTCTACCCCGCGTGAGGTGCCGCTGCGTTTGGCCGCGAGAAGGGCGGGTTTCAGACCCGCCCTTACAGTTCATACCAACTCCCATGGCTACCAAGCCACAACGAATGATGAGAATCCGGTGGGTTTGCATCCGTGGCTTCGCCCCGGACGGGCTGGTTGCCTTCCGGGAAAATCGGTTCGGTGTAGGGGCGACCTGCCGGTCGCCCGCATGGATCTCAGTACGGGTTCACACGGGCGACCGGCAGGTCGCCCCTACGATCCTATCCGCTGCCCGAACCTTCGCGTACATGGGCGAGCGATTCTCATAAGTGTTTGCGTTCAGGGAAGTGTAATGGCGGGCACGGAGGCCCATCCCACCATTTCCTAATAGTGGGGGCCGGCGTCCCTGCCGGCCCTTTCCATGTCACTTGCTCGAAAGCGCATTGGTATTTCGCGCGAAAAGGGGCGGGTCTCAGACCCGCCCCTACATTTCATACCGGCCTCACGTCAGGTTTGCGCCTTTGTATGGGGCCTACTTGGGAGTTTCCGACGAGGGCGCAGCAGATCGGCTCGTCTCCGCGGCGGTCTTGAGCCGGGCGGAATCAATGGCCTTCTTCTTCAGACGATCGTAGTCTTTGCACAATTCGGTCAATTGTTTGGTGTATCGGTTCAATTCGTTTCGGTATCTCGAGTACCTGTCCACGCAGGACCGCTCTCTCGTGAATCGGCCGAGCGAATTGACCACGAGGTCGCGCAAGAGAAGAAACTGCTTATAGACGGAGAGTTGCTGCGCGACATTGTCATCGATGGCTCGAAGGGATGAAAACATGCTCTTGTCACACATATTCATCAGGCGGAAACCCATTTGGTTATATTGCCGGAATTCAAGGTTCATCTTCCAAATCTTGTCGCTGATCGTGGAGAGAATGTCCGCGAATTCCTTGTACTCACTCATCTCGGTGACAGGGCGGTCAAAGACTTTGAATTCGATTTTGTCCACCCAGTCTGCTTCGCTGAACGCAAGATAGCCGCCTGCGCCCACCCGGTAGAACGCACGAGGGTCGAGGTCGGTATCTCTGACGAGTTCGTCCACGATTATCTTCTTGCTATCCGGAGTCTTGAGTGTGAGTTCGAAATAGCCGTCTTTGGCTTCAGGTCTGGATTCAGTCTCGGCGACCGCCTGCACCCACGGCACCCCCTGACTCATCATCACTATACACACGGAACACGTCAGGATGAACAACGACGTCCTTCTGATCATGGGATCAACTCCTTCTCTCCGTGAACGAGAGTGATCACGGCATACACGACCGCCAGCCCTTTTTGCCAATGAGCGCGCCGCTGAGTATGCTTCTGGAGACCGGCGATACGCCTCCTCCACTGCGGACGGCAAGCCTAACTTCGTTTCGGAGGCACACCGCCGGTCTTAACGGACGGAGCGCACATTGGCACGTCACATGCGCCCAGCGCGCTGCTCCCGGTACTTGCGCGAGAATTCGCTGGTCGGCAGTCGAGACGTGCCGATCCTGATCACTTCATCCATGGTCGCACCATCTCGGCTCTTTTCGGCCCGTGCCATAGTAGCCCAGCAGTAAGCCTCGAGGCGCTTTTTCAAATGCTCGCTGCAAGGGAGTTCCTGGATGCCACGCTCAAGGGCCGTCAGCGCCTTGAGCCACGCGCGTCTCTCGGTCTGCCAGTCCTTGATTTCCGTATTATCGAGCCTAGCCAATTCCGATTCGACGACCTCGGCCTCGCTTTGGAGCGTGACGGCAGAGGAAGATGACGGGCCGGAGAGGGCCTTCTCAAGTTCAAGGTTGTCAAGCTTTTCCGTGAGGCGCTTCTCAACCAGACGGCGGCTCGCGGTACCTTCTTCCATTGCTTCCAGAGCGGGTCGAGCTTCGGCGCGAGCGATGAACTCGAACGCATCCTCTTCGCGATCGACGACTTCCTCCAACCTCGGCGCCAGAGCCCTGGCCATGCGGAGGAGGTTCAGACCGCGCTCGGAATAGTAGCGCGCCTTTTCTCTTTCGATAGTAGCGTTGGCCTTACGAAGTTCCTTCTGGAGACGGTTCAGGTCTTCTTGGAACTTGCGCTGTTCACGTTCCAGTTCGACTTTGACCCTGTCGGGATCAGCGTAAAGTCTGGCTCTGATGGAAGCTACACGAGTAGCCGCTTCACGGTTCGTCTGTATTATCATGTCCTCAAGGGTCTTCTTGTACGCGACCTCTTCCTTGAACCGTGATTCGACACGTTCCAGACCGGACTCCAAAGCACTCATGAGCTGGTACGCAACGAGACCCGCAGGACGCACCTCAGCCGGGATCTTGGCGCCAAGGGATGATTGAGGTACACCTTGATCGTCGAGGATGTCGCGCATCTTGAACTGATCCCACCACACCGCGTCGAAGCCCGCCTCTTCAGGAACATCCTTTGCCATTCCCGCTGCAACATCTACCGAGATCTTTCGTTTGCCGTCATTGAGTAGGACCAGAGCATGGCCGGCCGTGACCGTTCCCGTGACGGGCAGCCCAGCCTCTTGGGCTATGAGAGCGTAGAGTATTGCCCCGGAAAGGCTTGCGTATTTCTTCTGTTCAAGGATGCCTTCCGCAAATGCTCCGTCCTGTGCGTCGTACTGTTTGAGCACATTGGCCTTGAGCCACTTGTAGAGTGCCCTACCTTTGGCGTTTACTCCCTGCACATTGGCGACGGCTTTGAGGGCCTCACTTCTGATACGATCCAGTTCTTGCCTGAGGCGAGCATACTGCGCCGGGTCGGTCACCGACGCTTTGATGAACGCCTCGTACAGGTCCTTGTACGGATTGGGCGGAATTACGTCCCGCGGGCAATAATCAGGGTCAAAGTAGGGCAGGGTAAAGCGCTTGACAGCCGACGGATCGCGGCCCGATTCCTTCCGGTATTCGTTGAGAAGGTAGTAGTCGGGGAACCGACGTAGGAACAGTACCGTTCTCCCCGGACCCTTAGCCGGCTCCGCGCCCGGTCTGGGTTCCGCTCCCAAGCGCGGAGCTGCCGTGACGACTCTTCCCGTAAGAGGATATGTCCATTCAGGCTGCAAGCCGCCACGGGTTGCGGCGAGATACCGCTTTTCGGTGAGATACGGGTCGAAGCCGTAGTCGGTGAGCGCCCGCTGATACTGATCGACCGCGCCGGTAAAATTGCCGCTGTCCTCGTATCTCTGACCAAGCAAGCAGAACGACCGGTATGATTTCGGGTCCACGTCCTGCGCGAGGCGGGCGTAGTAATCCCCACGTTCAATGTATCCTGTCTCGTACGCGAGAGCGGCCAACCCGAGATAAGCTTCCGAACGTTGTGGCTGCGCGATGGCCGCCTGGAGCAGGTAGTTCTCGGCGTCAGCAATCTTTTTGGCCGTATCCGCGCCACCCAGATCGGTCATCTCCAGCTGTCCGAGGAGCACCAGAGCTGCATAATTCTCGGAATCGAGCCGAAGCAGATCGGTGAGCTTTTCCTTGGCCAAGGGCGTCCGTCCTGCTTCGATGGCTTTCATTGCCTCGCCAAGCAGGCCCGCTCGCGTCTTCTTCGGTTCGGCCGCGACGGCACAGAGCTGGGCGATGAGAAACATAACCCCCGCGAGTAACAAGACCCGGCGCACCCTCATGGCTTTACCTCTTTGAAAAGAATGGGTTACAATTAATTATATAATAAAACGACACTATTTGTCAATCAGCAAATCCAGCGCGCTCTTGCCCGATGCTTCTCTCATAAAATACTTCACCGAGGGCTCCGACGGCCCCCGAAATTGCATCCGGTCCGTCGGAAGGCTCAAATATAATTAGGTCTGCTCGACAGATTTCGAAAGAGATCTCGACGATCACCCGGCCGTCCGCCGCGTCGGTCCTTCTGGCGGAAATTCCCGAGCCCTCACCACTGTAATAGGGCAGCAACACCCAGATCAAGCAGCAAGGGAGCGCCGCGCCCGTGGTGAAACGCAATCCCGGCGCAGGGACATCGGTCCCGGCAAGGGATACCCACCCGCGCGGCGGAGACAGCATTCCTGCTGCCAATTCCGCCCCCAGCACAGAAGGTCCTGCAAGTGGAATCAAGTCGAATCGCGACCCGCGGAAGTCCGCGCACATGACTACAAGGGTCTCAACGTCGATCTCGACTCGACCGGGGGCGAATTGCCAACAACAGGTCACTTCGTGGGTTCCGTCACCGAGCACGAGGTCCCTCACTACCCAGTACCGACCATCGACGAACACCACTGTTCGTGCGACAGAAATTGCATCCGCGCAACCGCGCTCGGAGCTGGGCAATACTTGTGACGTAAGAGGTCGGTCTTGAATTTCCAATGTGGGGCGGGCTTTCCAGCCCGCCGTCTTTTCAGAAGAACGGATCGCAGGCTGGAAAGCCTGCACCACATCAAATCTCGTAGCGTCACCGGCATTGCCGGGGCGGGGCGCCAGTACGGTTTGTACGCCCGATGCGATCTCGATACTGCGGCGGCTTTCCCAGGAGAAGTGCTCGCGTGCGGGCTTTACTCTGTCTCTGAAGGGCAAGGAGGCACGCGCTGGGCCTCGTCCGTCCACGAGCAGCATGGAGTGGGCCTCTGGTGAACGGTAGTGGTCCGTAAGAAGGTCGGGCGCGTACGTGCTCACCCCAGGGTCGAGGATTCGAGGAACTCCAAGAGCCGTTACGTCCAGCGAAAGCACGTCGCCGTGCACGTGACCCGCACCCGCCGGACCGGACCGGAATACGAGCATGTTTGCATCCGTATCGTAGCCGGATCTCAGAACTGCAATTCCAGCGTCCTCAAATACAGCGAACCGCGCTGAGGGGCAGCTCCCGCGGCGCCCCCGACTCCCTATCCAGATAAGATCTTCGCGGCCCAAGAGTTCTCCGGCCTTGCCCGTCAGCGCTGTGAAATCGTTTTGAGCCGAGCCGGAATCGTTCAGCGACGGCCAGGTGAAATCTGGCCTGCACAAGGCCGCAAGATAGTCCATCCCGCGATCGAGGCATCCGTGAAGGTGCGCGGGCAAAGCTATCCCTCGGGCGTTTGCAGCTTCCCACACTTCGAGGAGCGCTCCCACGCAGATCGCATGGTAGAGCGGTGAGATCTCGAAGTGCACACCGTCGGAGAAGAACTGCCTGGAACACTCACGTGCGAGTCGGTCCAGGCCTTCTTGCCGCCACGAAGATGCCTCGCGAAACCAGGGAAAGCAGATCCCCGCAAGCGCGAGGGCCGCGCTTTCGACGATAATCCAGTTGGTCGGGTGCCCCTGATGGTCCATGAGGCTGCGTGCGTGTTCCCACACGGAGCAGAGCATCGCTGCCTTCGTCTCAGGACGAAACGCCCGGCGAGGCCAGCATATTCCCACTACCCAGAGCCATTCTCGCAATCTCCACGCTGCCGTAAGAGTCTCCCACGACGGCCCTGCGCCCCCGTTCGACCCAACGGGCACCGGATTGGTGTGGATCCAATGGGTGATGAGTTCGTCCACTGCGCGGACGCAGCGTTCGTCGCCCGTCGCTGCGGAAGCCTCGACCAGCTCGCGTATAAAATGGTGCCTGTTGAGAAAATGGGTCCATTCGTGCGCGCCGGTCGGGTCCACATCCCACGGGACTGGCTGGGGCAGGCGTTGTCCCATGATGCGTCCGCAGAGGATGTCGTGTGCGATGTCTTGCGGAAAAGAGTGGGGTGGAGGGATGCGTAGCGCAGAATTGTCGGGCGTGTAGGGCAGGAATAATGGGTGCAGCACTGCGTCGTCGCCTTCGAACACATTCGCGAGTCCCTGCGGAGTCAATCGAGGCCCGCTCGGCTGCTCTCGCCTTTCCCCTTCGATTGGCCCAATCAGGACCTCAATGCCTTTGGGGCCGTCGTACGTCTTTTCGAATACCAACGACAGCTCTATGCTGTGAACGCAGCTCCACGAGCGCTTTCCACCGTACCAGCCGAAGGCGGTAGCAGGAAAGGTCAATCGGAGGGGGCTTCCCGGTGGCACAGGCTCCCGTCCGCCTGTGAATGAAATCACGGGATTGGGGCGCTTATCTGTTGCCGGTTCGTGCACCAGTTTGATTGCCGCGAGCAGGGCCGCGGCGGATCGGTTAAGGATGGTAACACTGAGGCAGTTGAAACGCGACAGGTCGGAATCGGAAAGAGGCAAGACGACATCGAGACAGCCGTGTCGAGTAAAACGGGCCATGTCGTCTTCGACCGAAACCGCAGCTGATGCAGCAACGTCCCGGGATGAAAAAAGGCACTCCCGCTCGACCACGCGGTCGAGGATGAAGTGCCCTGAAGAGAGCTGCGGATCGTGCATGTCGGAAGACGATTACTTTGAGAGCCCTAAGTAGATCATCCCTATGGGGTGCGTGCAAGGCAGCCACGCGAGAATCCCCCAAATTCCGGATTTGCCTCTGGCCGCTGCGATCCCCAGGAAGATTGGGAGCATGAGCACAGCGGAAAGGAGCGAAAGTACGCCTGACGCGATACCCGAAATATCTTGCGGCAAGATGCCCAGCATGTTCAGGGCAATCCCAAGCAGGAATGGAACGATTATCGCGGCGAGCCACCAGACAGGTTTCCCAGCAATTTGGACCATCAGCCAGAGGTTGGCGATAGGAATAAACGCGAGCCATGCCATTGCAGTGTTAGTCTTGCGAGCAATGAGGAAGAGCATGAACGCGATGAAAAGATAAAACGCAAGCGGGATTGCGAACGCGAGCATACCCAGACTGAGTATCAAAAACAGGATGTTGCCGGCAAACGGAAGCTCGGCGAATCCGCCGAATTCGCTATCCGGTATCTTGGCCTCGGGTGGTGGAGCCTGCGTGCCCGGTTTGAATTTCTTCTTCGGTGGGCCGGCCGGGGGCTGAACGCCTGGCGCAGGCGGCGCCGCGGGCTTGGCCACTGTCGGCTGAGGTGCTGCCGGTTTGGGCGGCGCAGGCGGTCCAGGCGGCGGCGCGACCTTTGCGGGCGCAGCGGGTGGGGCAGGTACAGCCTGTGCGAGCTGTCGGATCTTCAGCAGGAGCTGCGCGCGATCCTTAGCATCCGGGTTAATTTTGAGATACCCCAAAAGGCTTCGGGAAGCCTGCTGCGCCTGGCCTTGGGCCTCCTGGACGAGTGCGATATTGAAGCGAGGTTCCGCGAAGCTCGCTTCGAGTTCGATAGCCTTATTGTAGTCTGCCAGAGCCTTGGCGAAATCTTTCTTCTTTCGGTAGATCTCCCCGCGGTTGTTGTATGGCTCAGAGTATTTCGGGCTGAGTTCAATAGCCCGGTTGAAGTCGGCGAGCGCCTTTTCGCTGTCTCCCAAATCGTCGTACGCCATGCCGCGCCAGTTGTGCGCTTCCGCGGAATTCGGGTCCTTCGCGAGATATTCCGTGTAGATCTCCACGGCCTTTTTCACGTCGCCGAGATTGTGCGCCTCGAGGGCCTCCGCCAGCAGCGGATCCTGTCTGGCGAGCGCAGGCGCGGCGCTCCAGGCGATAACAAAGCCGACCACGAGGACCGCGGCGGCGAAATGCTTCATGACCCTCAAGTGTTTCATTGGAGACCCACTTCCGTTGAACAAGGTGTTGAAGTCTATCGAATGGGAGTCAACACTTGGTGATGTATCAGATTTTTGCTCTTTGGTCAAGGATGATCATGGCCAGGTTCCTGAAAAAGCAGGGATTTTGAAACGGAAGTCTGAAGGGAGGAGCGAGGGTTCTGCGGCTCATACGCACGAGTAGAGGAATTCGGAAACACGTTTGCGTTATCGCACGCCCCAATCGCGAGTGGGGGCGTTGTTAATCCCCAATGCCGGTGACTTGAGGGGATTTGATGTGGCGCAGGCTTTCCAGCCTGCGATTCATCTGCGTGAAAGATCGGCAGGCTGGAAAGCCCGTCCCTACGGGGGGCTTACGTCGCAACGTAGCGGCGGGGTTTATCCCCGCCCGCCGTTCACAGGAGGAATTGTCTCCAATTTGGCCATACCAGCGAGCCCGACCATGCGTAAGAGGAAGCATGATCCACCATTCCAGTACGTACCGGGTTCTGCCAGATGTAGACAGCAACAGTTGCCAGTGTTTCCTCTTTTCGCAACGCGTGATCATAAAAGCTGCGTTGCCACAATGCCCGACCTGGTTCCAGTATTCGACTCCTGGGTGTCATCTTTCCTTTGAACAGGCGAACAAACTCAACGATATCTTCGTCTTGCAGCAGCAGATGAACGTGGTTCGGCATTACACACCAAGCGTAGAGAGCCGTCTCACGCTCCGCAGCCAAATCAACCAGAAGTCGGACAGCCGCATCGGCCAGTTCAATATACGTGCGGAACCATGGGTACCTATGTGATGAAGCGATGGTGACGGAGAATGCGTCGTTCTGATGGTAGGCGTCTCGTGGTAGTCGTACGCCGTTTCGTTTGGGCCACCCTGACATGTGTTTCAAATTGTTCCAATTCTCAGAAAGGCCGGATTCGGAGCGGGCGGGGATAAACCCCGCCCCTACGTCCCAGCGTACGAACTTCCGGGCCAACGGCCCGGCAGCGCCGGCCCCTACCTCTACGTCCCAGCGTACGAGCTTTTGGGAGTGGGGGGATTAGCCTTGTCGCCACATTGAGACATAGCCCCTACGTAGCGGCGGGGTTTATCCCCGCCGACCGCGCGTGTCAGCGTGTGCTCAGCGACTCAAGCGGGACCAGGCGCACTTCCGGCGCCTTGGAGTTTCCTCCCACCAAGAGCGTAAAGGTGAGTGTCTTCCCTTCGCCAGTGAGAATGGGGCTTAAGATGCCGGATATGAGCTTGTCGATGCCGACGAGCGGTGCCACCTCTACCTTGAAGTCGAAACGGCCCTGGTCGCTGAAGTACATTCCCGCGGCATCGATGCGAGCGGCATCGGATAGGAGCTTCAGGTTCCTCACCTTCCACCTGGTACCTAGCGCTTCCATGGTCCAGGTGAGGCGGGAGTACGGAAGGCCTTCGGTCATGATGTCAGGCAGCCTCCCGCGCATGATCGAACCCAAATTGATTACCGAAAATACTTTTGACAATGCGTCGAACCGATGGATGACACCGTCCTTCAGGCGCACCTCAATTTCCCCGGAACGGTGGATGCCGTTGTTTTCCCGGCCTGGGATCAGACTCCATTCGAGGCGCCCCTCGAAGTCGAGATCTCCCTCGACGCGTACCCGATCCGGGTCCACCAGCATTGTACGTTCAATCTTCAGGTGATCTCCCTGAAGTTCTAGTTCAAGCGGCTTCCGGGTCTCGGGCCGAATATCAAACCGTGCGTTGCCTCGGACAGTCCCGTTACCGATTTGGGTCTTCCAATTAGCCGAACGGAGCAGGCCACCGCGGCCTTCGATCGGCATCTCGAAGGAGGAGAAATCCCAGCTTGGGGTCTTGCCTTTGTGCACGCGCACCATGCCGGTCCCCTGACTTCTCGCGAGGAACGTCAGGACGCGGCTAACCTGAATCCATTCCCCCCAAGTGTACTGGCTGACCGTTCCGGGCCGCGCAGTGAAGTCGGTTGTGTCAAGAAAAGAAAAATCGAGCGCTGCCTGCACGCGCGGGTCTTTCCAGCCGGTCACTGTGCAGTTCCCACCCACGATGGAACTCCCGATGCGCGCCCGGTCCAGCGACACGGTCACGGTGTCGCCTCGCCACCTCACCTTGCCTGTGACGCCGGCCACAGGCTTGTGAAAGCCCGGGATATGCAGGGAAACATGATTCAGCGTGAAGTCCGCTTCACCCGTAACGCGGCGGTCGGGCTCGGGATCGATGCGCAGCGCGGCATCTCCTTCGATGCGGCCCCCAGGCTTGAGATCCAGCGAGGGAGCGATCAGGCCGATGAGGCTTTGGGTTTGGACTCCTTTGGGCGGGAGATTCACCGAGAGAGCGACTTTCCCGTCACGACCGATCGTGGCTCGGGCTGAGACTCGATCGGCTCCGATCACGAAATAGGCCTCGTCGATCTGTACGCTCTTGTCGTCCCAGCGACCCGCTGCTTCAAGGGTGAGCGGGACACCTGCGCGTTTTTGCACGATAGTGCCCACGGTAACAGCGTTGGCTTTCAGGTCCGTGGAGGCAGTGAATTTCGGCTCCGAAGGGCGACCTTCGAGCTTGGCCATTATCGGGATTTTTCCGGAGACTTTGCACGTAGCGGGCAGGACCGCGAGCCGTGTCAGATCTTGCGGTGCAGCACGGAATTCCGCCTGGAGCGCCAAATTTTCTTGCGAAATCGTGCCGTTCACCTGGATGGATGTATCGCCGATTTGCCCCGCGAGTCCCGAGACGGTCGCACCGGCCCCCGCGAAGTGCACAGAGCCATTGACCGCCTTCAAAGGCAGAGGAAGCCTCTCGACCCGGCATTGGAATTTGTCCAGATCCACAGCGCCTTTGATCTCGGGGTGGTCCAGGCGACCCTTGAGATCGAGTTTCACCGTAATTCCTCCCTGAGGATCACGCGTTTCCCGCAGCCACCACGGGAGGAGAGCTGCAACGGGTTCAGCCTGAAGGAGCGGAACGAGGTCCTGTGCCTGTGCCTTCACCGACACGAAGAGGTCAATGCGTGGCGCCCCGCGCAGGTGAGTTACCGACCCGTTCAACGCGATCGGAGAACCGCCGAGAACGAGGTGCGTGTCCTGGAACCGCATCTCATCTGCGTTAAGCTGCACCCGGCCCGACGCGTTCTTTACCGGCAGCCCGAATCCGGGCACGAATGCGGAGACGTCTTTGAGAAACGCATTTACCGTGAGCGTCCGCCACCGAGGATGGCCGGCGACGAGATCGGAAATGGCCCCGCTCCAGGATGCGCCCGTCACCACGATGCGCCCCCTGAGGCCGGCAGCGGTCAGCCGGCTACGATCCTCAACGCCGAGCAAATGCACGGGGATCAGCGGAAAGATCCTATCCAGGTCCAATTCCGCGTGCTTCACCCGAACTGAAACGTCGGCATTCGCTGAACTGAAATCTGCGGAGTGAAAGGTTCCCGAGAGCGCGACGCCCGGCAGACGCATGTCGGCAATGTCGAGATGCAATCCGTCTCGGTCGCTGATCGCGGCAAAACGGCATTGGGCAGATTCAATGGGAACTTCCTGATGAAATATCCCGCACGGTTGCATTGACGCACGGCTGAGACGCACTTCACCGCGGACCTCGCGGCGTTCCGGTCCCGCGTCCGCCTCAATGGACAAGTCCAGAGTTCCGCCGCAGAAGGGGACTTCGTGGCCGAAGGCAGCGGCGAGGCTGCGAATCACGAAAAGCGGACAGCCGGTAACGCCTAATGAAAGTGTACCGCTCCAATCCGACGGCGAAGCGAGCGTCGATTGAAGTCTTCCCTCAAGCTCGAAGCGCCCGGGAGCACCCGCTGCGGGCATGGAGCCGACAACCGAGACCCTTTCCACACCTGAGAGACTTATGTTTTCGGCCGCGAGCCGCACCTCTTCTACGACCGCCGCGGTTGCGTCGCGACCTTGCACCGAACCGCCGAAAACGATCCGTCCGCGAGCCAGATCCACCCGTCCGACTTCGAGTCTAATAAGCGGCCCCCAAAGGGTCGAACTTGACGCGTGATCTTGGCCGTTCGGTTTGGAAGGTCTAAACGAGATCGGCATATAGAGCACAGGCCGGGCAACAGCGATGCGCTCGATGCGAAGCACGCCTTTCACGAGAGGAAGAAGCCGGACCTCGACTCCCGTTTCGGCAACCTGGAACCGAACGGGACCATCAGCGGTGTCACGGCATTTCAGGTCGCTGAGAATAAGGGTGGCAGCTTCGAATCCGGACCATTGGAGATGTGCGGACCCATAGGACATGCTCCATCCGAGCGATCGCTCGAGCCGCGGGACAATACGATTCGCTACCTGGTCCCCGGTGAGACCGATCCGAAAGAACGCAAGGACCCCTGCCGCAAAGACGCACAGGCACAAGAGAACGACCGTAACGGCCGCCCCGAACCTGATCATCCAACGGTAGAGTCCCTTAAGAGAGGTCACGCGATCTTCTTTCACCGGGGAATTGTGCGCCGCGACGGGGAAGCAACCAAATCGACCGTTCCCTTTGCGGGCAACGGAGGTCTCATACGGATGCGCGGTCGAACCGTTGAGGCGGCCGGATGCCTCCTCCGCTTCGGACGGCCGCGCGCTCCGCGTGGTCGACTTCACTGCGGAAACCTGCCGTCCGCCCGCCCACGTCACTTCCTTGGAAACGCATTGATAACACGTTTACGGCGGCGAGGCACGATTTCTGGATGACGACTCGGGTGAGTGAGGTCGCGCGTAAGGGGTCTCGAATGTCACACAGGGAAGGGTCGTCATCCAGTGGACCGTGGTGCGTCGTGGCTGACGCGATCGGCGCTAGGCCCGTGTTTGCTTCTTCACCCGCGAAACCTTCTTCCTGAGGATTGCGAGGCGCTTGCGGGATGCTCCCTCGGCCCGTTCGTTGTCTCGCGCCTCTCTCAGTGCCTGGACCTTCGCCTTGAGTTCGCGGACGCTTGCCACGCCCTTCTTTTCCGGTTCGGGGATGCCCTTGGCCTTTCTCAACGCACGCATCAACTCTTCTTTGTTCATGCCGTGGACGCCGTAGATGTCTCCAAGCTTAAGGGCTTCTTCACGCATTTCTTTGACGGTCCAACGCTCGAGAGGCTTGTCTTTCTTTTCCTTCTGTTCTTTCTTGCCTGCCATTTCTCCTCCTGAAGGCACATATCCCATCCGACAGTACCACGATTATGAACAAGAAGTTCGCGAGCTTCAATAGTTTTCGCGCGAGGCTCATAAGCGCGCGTGGAGCGCGTGAGAGCGCGATAGGGTGCGTGGGGACGGGGCCCTGAGAGTGAGAACAGGCGAGATTTCTCTGGACAAACCTTTTCATATACTTTAATAGCACGGGCTATGTCAAGGATATTGTGCCCGCGGTCGCGCGCTTGCTACGCCCGCTCGTCTGCTCCCGCGGCGCCGTCCTCGACCCACAAGAAGCAAAAAAGGAGGCATCATGCAGATCGGACAAGTCATTCATCTCGACGGGCTCAAGGCTGAGTATAGCCTCTTCGGGAAAGATCGCTTCTCCAACTGCACCCTCCCCGAGGGCTATTACGTAATCGTGGCAGTGGAAGACGGCTACACCAAACTGGCCTGGAGCGGACCCGACGGCCTACCCTCCCGAAAACACCGCTACCGCGTCCGAACAACTCTTCTGGATCCGGTCATTGTGGTCTAGGGATTTGCAGTTCCTGACTCTCAAGACGTTGGTTCTGCCCGTCACCGACGCTATTGCTTTCTTATGTACGATGGTTCATGGTAAAAATAGTGATTGTTGCCAGGAGGAATGCGAACCATGGACGATGACCATCGCTGCGACAGTTGTTCAATGGCAGGTTGCACTGCGCGGCATACCGAAGAGAATCTCAACGAGGAAATTTCCGCCGGCACATATCTCGTTTTCGCGATGGTAATGATCATCGCGTGCAGTCTCTTGATCAAATGGATCTTCTGACCTGACCTTGCCGCACGGCTCCGCCCGCCCGGCGTTCTCAAGTTTAGGACAAGCCGGGCGGATGGATGCTGCATCCCGATGATTCAACGCATTCCTTGTCCACAAGAATTATCGCAATGAAGATCTCTTTTTTTGTCACCCTCACCGCGAGACCGCGACCAAGGGAGTAGAGCCGGAAAGCCAAACGTCGAAGGGTGAAGAGAACCGAGATCACCGAACTGGGCCTTCACGCCGGAGGCGTCGAGGACGATCCCGAAAACGGAAAGCGATAGAGGAAATGGACAAGGGGGTATGACGATGAAAAGGAATCGCGCATACGGCATGGTGTTGGTAGCCGTGGTACTGATCGCCGCGACGTTCGCGGCTCCGTGCTATTCGGCTTACGTGTGGACCGGCAACCCAAATTACCGTTTCTTCTATGACTACCAGTCTCAGTTCACGTACATCACCCGGGTCGCCCCTTACCTGAATGAGTCGGTTTGGTCGGCTTACCGCGTGTTGGGGAACCGCGGTTGGGCAGGGCGCATCGACATCCATCTTTACAGCAAGAACGACGGGTGGGGTGGATACGCGAACTTGGGATCGAACGCGCTCTGGCTAAACACCTACAGCTGGAGCTCGTACACCACCGGAGCGTCCATCGGCAGTACCATAGCGCACGAGACGTCCCACATCCTGTTCGGGCATCATGTGAAGGGCAGCCTGTGGGCCAACAAGACCAAAGATATGTGGTATTACTACTCCTTCCTCACCGAATCACTGGCATACTACACTGGGAGCGTTGCGTACGCATACGGGCCGAAATACTCCGCCGCAACCATCAAGTCGTACCTGAAGGCCCGCGCGGGGCAAACCCACCAAATCATCTCCTGGTGGGGCACTGGGAAGATCTACAACAACCGCAATTCGTACAGTTCCACCCTGTTCAATCAGGCGTGGTGGCAGTTCCACGCGCAAGGATGGTTCCTCACAGGAAACAACAAGCTCGGTAATCCGCAGTTGGGAAAACTTCTGGACACCTTGAGGACGTACGCTTCGTACTCCGGGTACTACCTCCAGTCAGCATCGTTCACCACTGCTCGGGCCTATTTCGAATACTCGTTCAAGGTCAGCTACGGATATTACGCGAATGCTGCGTGGACCTACGGGAATTACTCCAACACCGGATACCTGTACGGCAAATTCTACTACCAATGGTACATCTGATTTGACCACTCGCTGCCACGCAGAGAGGCGATCCGTACGATCGCCTCTTTTCGTTGTTCAGGGCGGCTTGCGCGGTAATCGATTTCCGGGTTCGAGCTGTTCGGCCACGTGCCGCGTCGCGAAAATATCTCTCTGATCTCTAGGCAATGCAAGAGCGCTGTCAACTGCACTTCGAGCAGTCTCTGACGACTCGCCCTCCGCCGTTGCAGCACTCCTCGAGATCCTGCATCGAGTCCATCTTGTAGCACGTGGAGTGACGACAGCACTTCAAGCGGGTGTGGACCGAAGTCTTAGTCTTCTTCATCGCTTATACCTCCTGGTGGCGGCGACGACCGACTGATCTACCGGTCGTGCCGTCGCCGAACTCGGGGTGATACGGGTCACGTGCGGATCCGACATCGCGCGACGGAACATCTCCGCGATTCGGGCATCACTATTCATAATGATGCATGAAGCGCTTTAAGGATTCGCGAAAGAGGCTCGTACGACCCCTAAAATCCGAAACTGCGGAAGAGAATCGGGTTGCGTTGGCCGGTGGCTTCCGCCGTTGACATTCCCGCGGACGAACCGCGCTCCGACGCGTGTGCCGAAATCTTCAGTCCCACGTCTTGTCCGGCGTGCAAGCCGTCTTTCCAGCTCAATTCCACGGAGAGAGTCTCCTTGTCTTTTTTCTGCTTGGCTTCGAGTTCAAACTGGATCACTGGCGACGGTTTCAACGTCAGTCGTTGCTCACCGCATTCCACCGAAACCATCCCTTGCTTGATGCATTGGAGCATCTCTTCGAGGTACGCGATGGCTTTCTCCAATTCCATCGTGCCTTCGAATTCAATCTGCTTTTTCTCGGCCTTTTCCTTCTTTTCTTCCTTCATGGTTTAAATCCCCGCCCTCTCTTTAGCGTTATTCGGTCGCAATTCGACCATCTGTAACTTAGAGTCCCCGATTGTCGTTTTTGGTTTCGTTGTGGCAGTTGCCGCAAGAATGTCCGATTGGACGGTCGCCGATCAGGGGGGCTCCCTCACTTCGGACAACGCTGAGCCGTTAAACCTTCGTTCGGGAGCCCCCTGATCGGCGCGTTGAATCGGTCGGAATTTCCGTCAACTGCCATAGCCCCGCGCCCGAAGGGCCGCCTTCCGGAGTGAGCCTGAGGAAAGGGCCGTTGCCAAAAAAAGTTTTGGCTGAGTTAGCTAGGCCGCGGTATGCTCGGAATAGTGTGTGGGCGGTCCGCAGACGCAACGGCAACGCGCTTGTTCGCCTCAAGGCTTCAACTGCGCATCGGCATGAAGGCATCGGAGGGCGGGGGGTGACATGTAGTGCTTGTGACTTAAAAGTTCGATCTTGGATTTCCAACGTGGGGCGGGCTTTCTAGCCCGCCGATTCTGCTGGTAGATGAATCGCAGGCTGGAATGCCTGCGCCACACCGAATTCCATTGAGTCACCGGTATTGGGGGGTGACATGCCCAACTACAGGAAGATCTTCGAAGAGCTGCTTGCGCTGAGCGGCGTGAAGGCAAACGGCACCAATCCCTGGGATATTCAGATCCACGACGACCGGGTCTACGCCCGTGTGTTGTCAGACAAGAACCTTGGGTTCGGCGAATCGTATATGGACGGATGGTGGGACTGTCCGCGGATCGACGAGTTCATTTGCCGCATTCTCTCTGCACGGCTCGACGAGAAGGTCAAGGGGAGTCTGAAGCTACTCATTCCCACGATCCAGGCCGTCGTGACGAATCGCCAGGGCCGACTGCGGGCTAAAGACGTTGCAGAGCAACACTACGATCTAGGCAATGAGCTATTCTTTTCATTCCTCGATCCGCGCAACCAATACAGCTGCGCGTATTTCAACGGTACGAATGACCTCGATGAAGCTCAACGAAGGAAGCTCGATCTCATTTGTCGAAAATTGGAGCTTCAGCCGAGTGACAATGTCTTGGACATCGGGTTCGGCTGGGGCGGCCTGGCGCGATATGCTGCGGAGCAATGCGGTTGCCGGGTGACGGGGGTCAACATTTCCGACGAGCAGGTTTGGTTCGCACGTGGATACTGCAAAGAACTTCCCATTGAGGTCCTCCACTGCGACTATCGGGATGTGCGAGGTGAGTTTGACAAAATCGTGTCGGTGGGAATGTTCGAGCACGTAGGAAGAAAGAATTACCGGACCTTCATGGAAACGGCACACTCGAGCCTCAAGGATGACGGCATCTTTCTCCTGCATACTATCGGGAGCAATGAATCGCAGGTGACGTCAGATCCGTGGATCACGAAATACATCTTCCCAAATGGTCAGCTGCCGAGCATCGCCCAGATAACCAAGGCAGCGGAAGGGCTCTTTGTCGTGGAAGATCTCCATAACCTGGGGCCTCACTATGACAAAACCCTCATGGCGTGGAACGCACGATTTCAGGAAGCCTGGCCTGGTCTGCGCCAACGGTACGATGACCGATTCAAACGAACGTGGGAATATTATCTCCTCTCATGTGCGGGAGCGTTCAGGGCGAGAGTTATTCAGCTATGGCAATTGGTTTTGACCAAATATTTTCGCCCGCAGCCCGTGTGCCGATTTTGAGGCCGTTGCGCGGTCGGAGAAGTAATGCCGATTCGGTTTCAAACGAGTAAAATCAAAAGGGCCGGCAGGGACGCCGGCCCCCACTATTTCTTGTGGTAGCGGCGGGCCTCCGTGCCCGCCATTTCACACGTATGAAAGCAGATCGGTATGTCACCGCCTGCAAAGCTCATCATTCAAACAGATTCTTATATTGGCCGTAGCCCTCTTTTTCCAAGTCCTCTTTCGGGATGAAGCGCAACGACGCGGAATTGATGCAATATCTGAGACCGGTCGGTGCCGGGCCGTCATTGAACACGTGGCCGAGGTGCGAATCAGCGCCTTTGCTCCGCACCTCCGTACGTGTCGTAAAGAAGCTGCGGTCCAGCTTCTCGACTAAGTTGCCCGGTTCCAACGGCTTGGTGAAGCTCGGCCAACCGGTGCGGGAATCGAACTTGTCCGCGGAACTGAACAAAGGCTGCCCGGAAACGATGTCTACATAGATTCCCGGTTTCTTGTTGTCCCAGTATTCATTGTGAAAGGCCGGTTCGGTGCCGTCTTCTTGGGTTACCGAATACTGCAACGGAGTCAATTTCTTCCGCAGCTCTTCCTTGGCAAGTTTGCCCGCGTGACCGGCTGCGGCCTGCCAGGGCAGTCGATCCCTGTCATCACCCCAAACTTTGGCCAGGAACTGGTCACGGCCCGAATTGAAGCGGTAGAACTTGTATCGGAGCGCGTTCTTCTTGTTGTAATCTTGATGATAGTCTTCTGCATTGTAAAATGTTGAAGCGCCGATGATCTCGGTCACAATGGGCTTGGTGAACTTCCCCGATTTGCCGAGTTCCTCCTTTGATTTCTCTGCCAGCTTCTTTTGGTCTTCGTTGTGGAAAAAGACGGCCGACCGGTACTGCGGTCCTCGGTCAACGAACTGTCCGTTCGCATCGGTTGGATCTATCTGCCTCCAGAACACGTCGAGAAGCTGTGAATACGATATCTTCGCCGGATCGTACGTTATCTCTATGGCTTCGATATGGCCCTTTTGCGCATAGTTGTCATAGTTCGGATCTTTACCGTTCCCTCCCGTATAACCGGAAACCACCTTAAGCACGCCGTCAAGCTTTTCGAACGGTGGTTCCATGCACCAGAAGCACCCACCGGCAAAGGTCGCGGTTTCGGTTTGCGGTTTCGCATTGGTGGCCACCGCGGCTAGCGCAATTATTCCGAGACCCACCAAGGACGCCTTTATCAACAGTGTCATCATGGCTGTTACCTCATTCTGCAATTAGCCCTGCGCGGGCGTTCTTTCAGTTCAAAGCCAGTGCGCATACTGCGCGGGTCCCGCCGCTTTGCTGTGGGCGTTGAGAGCAATCGCGGCCCTGTAGGGCCAGTATGGATCGCGAAGCATCTGCCGCGCGAGGAGCACCAGGTCTGCCTGCCCTTTACGGATGGTCTCGTCGGCTTGCACGGGATCGGTTATAATACCCACTGCCGCTGTGGCGATGCGGGCCTCACTGCGTATCGCTTGCGAAAAAGGAACCTGCCAACTCGGACCAAACGGATACTTCCGGTGATCGGGGGTCCCGAACCCGGAGCTGCAGTCAATCATGTCGGCCCCGCGTTCCTTTAGCTGTTTGGCCAATTCGATGGATTCTTCCAGTGTCCAACCTCCTTCAACCCAATCCGAGCACGAGAGTCGAACCGAGAAAGGCAGGTTTTCGGGCCAAACCTCGCGCATGACGGTAAACGTTTCCAGCACGAATCGGATGCGATTCTCAAAACTTCCGCCGTATTCGTCGGTCCGATGATTGGACAAAGGAGAGTAGAAGCTGTGGCAGAGATATCCGTGAGCCGCGTGCAGCTCCAACCATTCATAGCCGGCGCGTAACGCTCGCTTGGTCGCCTCCCTGAACGCGGCCAGCACTTCCCGTATGTCGCTCGCATTCATCTCTCGTGGAACGCGCCACAGCTTTCCGCCGAAAGCCAACGGACTTGGCGCTATCGTCACCCAGCCGCCTTCTTCGTCGGACAGAGAGTTGTCCCCTTCCCAGGGGCGTGCCGCGCTGCCTTTTCGCCCCGCGTGCGCCAGTTGAATTCCGGGAACCGCGCCGTGCGCCTTGACGAATTCGTTAATGCGGGCCAATGGCTCAATGTGTCTGTCCGACCACAGGCCTGCGTCCTGTGGCGAGATCCGGCCCCGCGGCTCAACCGCGGTAGCTTCCGCTATTACCAATCCCGCGCCGCCGACGGCTCGAGACCCCAGGTGCACGGCGTGCCATTCATTTGCCATACCGTCATGAGAACTGTATTGACACATGGGCGAAACGCCTATGCGATTACGAAGCGTAATGTCTTTGATGGTCAGTTGATCAAAAAGATTCGGCATAATTCAGTCCCCCTCCACGAAAATAGTCATTGCCACCTTTGCGCGAAATCGTACTGCCGGCAGCATTCATAGCAACTCCCATGACTACGAAGCCGCATCGAACGATAAGAATCGCATGCAATTCCGTCCGAGGCTTTGCCCCGGATTGGCTGGTCGCCTTCCGGGACACATTTGGGTGTAGGGGCGACCGGCTGGTCGCCCGTGTGAACCTTATCGGCGAGGCATGCGGGCGACCCACCGGTCGCCCCTACAATCCCCCATCCGCGGCCCGGACCTTCGCGCACGTAGGCGAGCGATTCTCATACAAACGCGAGTTGGAAGCCATTGGGCAGCCGGTTTGAACGCACATTGGATTCAGCCCTCTCGCTGGTCGGTATTCGGCCAATAGCTGATCGAAGTTTTCAGCCAAACACGCTCGTCGAACCGGGATGCGTCGAAATCGTCCCAGAGGCTTTCACCGAACCGCTGAATCTTGAGGAAGTTGCTCCAGCCGCGATCTTCCCAAGGATCTCTGCCCGTGTAGCCCTGCCATTTGCCCCACGCTGCGTGCGCGGCCTTGAGGTCACCGGAGAGCAAAGCTCGCACCCATCGCTGTCGCAACAGCCAGTCATCGACTTCTTCGAGCGTCTTGGGTCCTGCCGGATAAATGTCCTGCTCCGCCAAGGTCAGATTGCACCATTCGCCTCTGACCCATTCCGGCAATTCTCTCTTCGTGCCAACCACCGTAAGCCTCCGTACTATCGGTCTTCTCCATGAGTATAAGCATTCGGTGCGCTGCGGCCAGGGGCGCCCGGCGCGCGGAGTCTTGACGTGGGCATGCCGCCGAACAATGCCTATCCGTAAGGTGATCCGAATCGCCTCAGGCATCACTTCGCAAAGCATTGACGGTTTAGTGCAATGTCATCTGGTGAGAACGCTTGAAGTGGCAAAAGAGATGCGTCTGACAGTCGGTCAACTCAAAACGGACTGTCTTCCACAGTCCCGCTCGCACAAGATCGGCAACTGAAAGGAATGTCTGCGGAGACGGCTTGTAGAAAGAGGGCTGTCGGCGGGAATCAGGAGACACCCGCGCGCACAGCCCTCACCTGAGTGCTAAAGCGGTTTTCGGAAGTTTTCACGGAATGGAATCACATGCTGGCCAAGCCAGTCCCGCGCGGCGCGGGACACCCGCAAGTCAATCCGTGATCACTTTCGATAACCTACAGAATACCCCCAGTACGGCATGACTCCATACCAAGCGGAGCCACCATACGCCGCCCCGCGAGCAGCTCGACGCCCCCCGCTGTAGCCGTAGCCATAAACTGGATAACCATAGCCGCAATAGCCCGGGTAGTATGCGCCGTAACTTGCGACCATTCCATAGCCGTAGAAAGCCGGCGCACTCGGTGGCGCGACAGCGACGAGCGCCACGGCGGCAACAATTACTCCAACGATCAGCAACAATTTCTTCATAGCTAACCTCCCCTTTAGCTTTGAGCAGCCCTCTTGAGCCACTCGTAAGATCATGATAGGGGCTCGAAGAACACGTGTCAACCAATTCTGCGGATGCGCAGTAATCCTCCGGTTATCGGCGGGAAACGTCGCAGGGTGCGATAGTCCGCACTTGCTGACGGGGTTCTGCCGGACGTGTGTCCTGCTCAACCAAAATCAGATTGCACCATGCGCCTTTGACCCATTCCGGCAAGACCTTCCCTCGTGCCAGATACCGCATACTTCTCAACGATCGATTTTCTCAATGTGAATATTCTTAGAGTGAATAGTGGCCAGTGGGGGCGAGACGCAAGGTTCGAGTATCTCTTTGGGAACCGAGGGGCACACGATGTCAGCTTCCGGTCCGCAAAAATGACTGCGTGGAGGAGGTGCAACGGAACGCGTACGCAGTTGGAGCGATCAGCGTTGCGCCGATAGACTGCTAGGGTTGAATGCCGACAGAATGGGGCTATTTTGAAGGAAGTCCCTTGACGTAACATCGCAAGGGCAGGTTGTTAACGATTGCGCCGACGCACTTGTTGCAGGATTCGCAAGCGGCCTGGGTTGTCTTGCCTTCCCTGAAATGCTTGACCAAGAAGGGCTCTCTTATGAACGGACGACACATGGATATGCAGTCTGCCAGGCCGTCTTCCACGACCTTTTCCATGTGCTCCAGGCGTCTCATACCACCGACGAGGAACAGTTTCGTGTTTCCAAGCACGGGCTTGATCTCACGCACATACTTGAGGTTCCACGCTTCTTCGAAATCGAACTTTCCCACCATGCGGTTCAGCACGATCTTGGCAAGTGGCTTTTGCCACCACGGCAACGGCCGTACGAATTCATCGACCGGCACTTTTCCCCGCCACATGTGCATGTTCGAAAAGACCGTTGTGCCCGTGGTAATCTCTAATCCTTCTATTCCCAGTTCGCTGAGCCACGCTGCGTATCTCTTGGCCAAAGGCGGAGTAACACCGTCTTTCGGCGTGAAATCATGGGCATTGAGCTTCATGATAATGGGCATGTCTTTAGGCATTTCGTTCCGTACGGTCGAGACCACCTCTCTGACAAAGCGGAACCTGTTCTCGTCCGATCCGCCCCATTGGTCCTTCCTCTGATTGAGATACGGCGAGAGAAACTGGCTAGGCAGATAGCCCGCACCCGCGCTGATGTGGATTGCGTCGGTTCCGGCCTGCACGGCGCGCCTTGCACCGCTGCCGTATGCCTCGATGATTTCATAGATTTCAGCTTCAGTTAACTCGCGAGGCTTGACCATAAACATGGGATCTCTTCCCACGCTGGAAGGAGCCATCGGTGTCTGGCCGATGTACTTCTTGGTGGTTTGCCTTCCCGCGTGGACCAATTGGAAACACGCCTTGCCTCCCTCATCGTGGATCGTCCGCGCCAGACTCGTTAGACCGGCTATCTTGTCATCGTCGTCGATTCCAGTTTGGTGAGGTGTGGCCTTTCCAAGCGGATGGATGGACAGATACCCGGGGATAATCAGCCCAACCTCCCCCCGGGCGAGGCTGCGGTACCGGGCGAGCAGTTGCTCCGTGACGCGGCCGTGCTCGTCCGCCATGCACTCGTACGTGCCCGCATGGACAAAGCGGTTTCTTATCTCAAGCCCACCAATCATGATCGGATCAAACAGAACGGACATGACCTCCTCCTTTGGTTGCAGCACCGGTTCGCCCGGTCTTTCCTTCCGGGGAGTCGCGCTCTGGTTAACGCACGTGGGTTCATGGCGATGTCAGGAATTGTGCCGCGGTCTTATCGCCTTGGAGTCGTTGGGCCTAAGCATACCGTTTCGCAAGTACGGTGTCGCATTTTGGATATGCGCGGTGGGACAGGCGTCTCGCCTGTCTATTGCCCAATCAGCTCCGAAAGCCATGACAGGCAATCCCGCGTTCCGCGCGGGACTGTCCCACCGGAACCCTGGAAGGCCGCTACCTGGTCCCTAACGGCGATCAAGGTGGCAAAACCATCGTCAAGTCGATAAGCCAGTATATCTTATGCTGTTTTCGAGCGTAGCTGGTCCCACCTCATTCCGTCAATGGTTTCTCACAGACGTGTTCACCACCCGTGAAGAGCCTGGTACTTGGAGGATTGGACAGAAGCCACCCGGACGAGCTCTCCGACAACAACGACGTACTGGGCACTCATCTCCTTTGAGGTGGAACCGTCAACATTTTCACCACGGGCCGTCGGACAAACGGCACCATCCAGAACAATGCCATCAAGAGGTATGTCGATGCTCCCATCTTCCAATGGAGCTTCTTTCCGTGAGCGGCCTTCCACACCGTCTCTGCAACAGCTCTCGGCTGCAGGTCCACCCCCATTTTTTGTATGCTGTATACATTTTCCGGCACGTTCAGCAGCGGAGTATTGACATAAGGAACGAGGATGTCGCTAACCGTTACTCCGTACTTTTCCAGTTCGATGTCCCACGCTTCCGTCATGGCGCGCACCGCATGTTTCGTAGCGGAATAGACGGACAGATCGGGAACTCCATAGATCGCAGAAGTTGAAGCCATGCTGATAATCCGGGCGCCGGGCGTATGCGTGAGATAGTCCAAGGCGCAGTGCGTGCAGTTGAGCATGCCCTTGAGGTTCACATCCACGATTCGATTGTGGTCGAGGATGCTCACGGAATCGAAATTCCCGAACTTCACGATTCCGGCATTGTTGAACAAAACATCCATACGGCCGTCGGTTTTGCCGGCAAACGTGTCAACCCCGTGTCGGACGCTCTCCACATCGGTCACATCCATCACCGAGGCAACGCAGTTGTTCTCGCCGATCTCGTTTCGGAGCGATTGCAGTCCGGCCTCGTTGACGTCGGAGATCCCGACGAACCACCCTTTGGCGGTAAAGAGCCTGGCTGTTTCGAGGCCGATACCGGAGGCCGCGCCCGTGATGAAAATGCATTTTCTGTGATCCATGATCAGCATCCTCCCTGATCGGGGCAGGAAATTGAAATGAACGTTGGAGTCAGCTGGTGCCTCGTCTGACGTGTCTTACGAAATCTTCGAAGGCTGTCCTGGTGTCATATCGATAGGTGAAGCCAATCTCTTTCTTGAGCTTCTCATTCGACGCAAGCCAGAAGTACCGCATCATGTTCAGTCCCGCGCTAGGAAATTCGGTGAGAAAGGTCAAGCGCAGGCGCCATGCGAGGTTGTTGACAATCCAAAGCAGTCGAAAAGGAACAGAAATAGGCCTATTGCCGAGCATTTTCACCACGTCGTCAAAAGTCATGACCCCATCGCCGGCCACGTTGTAAATACCGGCTTTGCGGCGAGCGAGAAGCTGATACATCGCGTCCACAAGGTCATCCTCGTGAACGAACTGAAGGGCTGAGCGCGGGAAGGGGAGGGGAACAAGCTTCCTGCGCAGAAAAGTAGACATAGGATTGTCGAAACCCGGTCCCACCACGAAGCAAGGTCTTACGATGGTGACTATCACCTCCGGATGTCGTTTGGCAAAATCCTGGACAATCGGATCCACAATGCGTTTGCATTTGCTGTACGTGAAGTCATCGTTGCCACGGAGCGGGCTGGATTCAGTTAATGGATTCTCGTTGTCAGGGTGGAATCCATACGCTGTGGTGGAGCTGGTGTACAGGATTTGCTGCACTCCCGCTTTACTCGCGGAGTTCAGGAGAGTTTTAGTTCCGTTGATGTTGATATCTTCCATCTTGGTCTTGTCATGAAGCGGCGGCAGAACCCACGCGGTATGAATCACCGTGTCCACGTCATGCTTGCGCAACAGGTCTTCACAGGGGCGACGAACATCCATTTCGCGAAAGGTAACCTTCGAGTGTTTCATCGTGAGCGGGCGCACATCGGTGCCGATGACTCGCTCAATCTCAGAGCGCTCGGCAAGAAACGCGACGAGTTTCCTTCCGAAATAGCCGGAAGATCCTGTAATAAGGACATTTCTCATAAGCTGCCTCGGGTGTCACTACACGACGGCAAGAATCGGATGGAATACCATCCATGGCTCCGGCTTTGATGAGCCAAATACCATCGGGGAAGTTGGTTAGTCGTAGGGGCGACCGGTTGGTCGCCCGCATGAATCCATCCAACGATCTCGGCGGGCGACCAGCCGGTCGCCCCTACGATCACCGTATTCGGCGGCCTCATGGATCCGACTGCGGATTCATACGACATGGCGGACTAGCGTCCAACCCTTTCCAAAATATGGATCGTCATGGAAGCCTCTTCAAACCCGAGAGTGCCCCCGCCGTTTTCGGTGAGTCCCAGACGGGCGCCTTCAACCTGCCGCGGTCCCGCCTCGCCTCGCAGTTGCGTCACGATTTCGTGAATCTGAGCCATCCCGGAAGCGCCGATAGGATGACCTCTCGATTCGAGGCCACCGCTTGTATTGATGGGAAGCTTTCCACCGAGTTTCGTGGCGCCGGATTCGGCGAAAATCCCTCCTTCTCCCTCGGGGCAAAAGCCGAGCGCTTCAGTCTGATGCAGCTCACCGTAAGCTGTTGCGTCATGGACTTCTGCGATGTCGATGTCTTCGGGGCCGATACCGGCCACTTCATACGCTTTGCGTGAGAGACGCTCTCCGATGTCCTCTCCTTCGAGTTGACGATCGGTCCCGGAGCCAAGGATCGAAGCCCTCACCTTGACCGGCCGTGCGTGAGCAAGCTTTTTCAGATAGTCGCCCGAGCAAAGAATCGCGGCTGTTGCCCCGTCTCCGATCGGGGCGCACATCGGCCTCGTCAACGGGTAGGAGACCAACTTGTCCGCAAGAACCTCGTCTACGGTCATATCTTTCTGCAATTGTGCCAATGGATTGAGCGAGCTGTGAAAGTGATTCTTTGCGGAAATCACGGCCAATTGTCTCTGAGTGCTCCCGTATTTGGACATGTGCCACCGGGCTCCGACGCTGTACATGTCCATAAAGATGCTGCGCCCCTTGCCGGCCTCGGTCTGCTCGGATGGAGGTTGCACCGAGAGACTTGTACTCACTGACAGCATCTTCCCAATCTGCTTGCCGAAGTCCAGGACATCCATGCTGCTCATAAAGGATTTGAGCGTAAGGTCCTTGTCCACATGGGCCAATTTTTCCACTCCCAGTGCGAGGCCGACATCGTACAGCCCCGAAGCGATGCTCATCCACGCAAGATGGAACGCGGTGGATGCGCCGGCGCACGCGTTCTCCACATTGGTTATCGGGATTTTTTGGATACCGAGCGGAAACAGCAGTACCTGACCTTTGATGGAATGCTGGCCTTCAAATAGCCCCCAGTATCCGTTTGAAACGTAAGCGAATTGGAGCGCTTCCTTTGCTACGTCCGCGTCCTTCAGGACCAGATCGACGGATTCGGCTGCCATATCCTTCATGGTCCGTTCCAAATATTTGCCGAATCGGAACATTCCGATTCCTATTACATACACGTCTCGCATGAGGTTTCTCCTGACATGGATGAGGTACGGTGATGATTGGCGCTGTGTTTCAGTGTGGCTTCCACTGTCGGCAAAAATCCCCCCTGCCCCCCTTTACGAAAGGGGGGTATGCGCGGATTCCCCCCTTTGATAAAGGGGGGTAGGGGGGATTTTACGCCCAGAACCACGTCCACAGCGGTAAAGCGCGGCGCCGGCGTTACGCATACCGCGGATAGTTTTCGATAACCTTGTGTCCGCCCGCGATTGCCAACGTGTCGTTTGAGCCATCTTCGATCAAAGTAGCTCGCGCGTCCCGGAACAGCTTCTCGATCAGGTATTCCTTGGTCAGTCCATTGGCCCCGAATATCTGAATTGCCTCGTGTGCGACATTGAAGCACGCCTCGGTGCCCTGAATCTTGGCCGCGATCGAGTACTCTTCTGCCGGCGTCGAAGTGTTCTGATTGAATATGTATGCTGCTCTGCTGAGCTGGCGGGAAGCTTCGACCTCGCGAAACATATGAAACAGTTTCGTCTGTATGTTGGGATAGTCAATGAGCCGCTTTCCGCCCTGCACGCGCTCTTTCGCATAAGTGAGGGCTTCCTCGAATGCAGCTCGTGCGCAACCGGTTGAGAGTACGCCCATGAGAGCGGTAGTTGCGGAAAGCGTGATTTCCAACATGGCTTCATAGGATTCGGGGTCGGCAATCATGTAAGATCTCGGGATCCGCACATTGTCGAAAAAGATCTCTCCCTGATTGAGGTCTCGCTGTCCCAGCTTGTTCAATGGCTTGCCCTTGGTAACGCCCGGAAGATGAAGAGGAACCACGGCGATGCCTCCGGCAGCCATCCCCAAAGACGGGTCCACGTGGCAGAACAACGCGCAGTGAGTGGCAACGGTACCGCACGACACCCACGCAGACTTCTGTCCGTTGATCACCCACTCATCCCCGTCCAGATACGCTCGACATTGCCCCTTGATGTTTGGGTCGTGAAATGTCGGATGACAGGGCAGGAGCGTGTCCGAGCCGTGATCGGGTTCGGTGATCCCCCAGCAACCCACGATACTCACATCTCGACACTTGCAGAACGGCACGATTATTTCTTCGATAAGGTCATCTTCAGGGTTCATGCACGCGGCAAACGCATGAAAACTTGCCACCGCAATGGCCACGCTAAGCCCGAAACTCCCCCATGCCAGTTCCTCGTAGATGATCGTTTGCTGCAAAGACGTCAGGTCCATGCCGCCATAGGATTCCGGAATGAGGACTGCGTGGTAACCAAGCGAATAAGACTGTCTCATGAAATCCCAAAAGGGCGAGTCCTTGGCGATGACCTGTTCGGGCGTCATTTCGTCCAATTGCTTGGCGATTGGGCGCATCACCTCTTCGGCGAACTTGTGTGCGGCCTTCTTGATGGCGATATCTTCTTCGGTCAGATTCAGGTCCAGATCCAGGAAATCCATGGCTCATCTTCCTTTCCGCTGTCGGGCTGTGTTGCGTGCGAACGATTGTTCGTTTTCCGTGTCATGCCAACTTTCATGCGCCGGTTTTCGGGCACAGCGAACCATGAAAGTCCTCGGATTCGGTCAACACTCCGTGGCTCCGCCTCGGAGATGGGCAGCAAGAGCGCACGTTGCGCCATCCTGCGGAGGGGAGACTCCATCTCCCCTCCGCGCCTCCCCATACGCACCTCCGATGGTAGGTGGCCATGGCGACGACTTTCATAGGATGCGCAATCGAAGCCTTGAGGCATCCCGGCCGCCCGCGCAAGGCGTTTCTTTGAAAGCGTACTTCTATGAAAACGCCGTGAAGAATACCGGCAAGATGCCGGCGCTACCGGCGTTTTCATTGCTCGTTGCGGCGATTCTCGCCATGGGAGTTGGTATCAGATTTATCATTCGTCGCCATTGCCATCGCCAGATGAAACGTCGGCGTAACGGGCCGCAACTCTGTCCGCATGTTTGACAACAATCTCCGGAACCTGCTCGTACAGGACTTGCTGCAGGATTTCCATTGCAGCCTCCGAGTAGCCAACCCCAAGGAACTCGGGAGGCGCCCACCAATCCTGCTTCGTCTTGTACATAGGATTGCCGCCGCCCGGAAATCCCGCGAACATGGTTGGGATGGACCGAATCATGTCCATCTTGTCTTGTTCGTAGGTGAGAACTCCGCGAATTTCCTCGCGGCTGAAGTAGACCATATCTCTGGCCGGTCCCAGCGCCAAGCCGAGCTTCACGTCCGAGTTGGGCAGGTAATTCAGGGCCTGCAACGCAAATCCGAGCGAGCCCATGATTCTATTGTCCACCTTATGCTGCCACGCGGCCGCACAGGCCCAATCACATGCAATCGCGTAATCGAGTATCTTCCAATTGCAGCAAGGCCCGCCGAGTTGGCCGCCGCCGCCCTGTTCCTTGCTGTATGCATTGAACTCCGCGCAGGTGTCGAATCCGCAGGCGCCGCAGTTCCAGTTGAGATTGGACCGATTCACCTTGCCGCCGATATTGATGATCACCGGCGATTGTCCCTTTTCGTAACAGCCTTTAATAGTTTCGTAATCCCATTGGAGGTACCGAACCACAGGCGCCAACGGTTCGAGCACTTCGATAATGGGGATGAGGTCTTCACCCCACAGGATTTCAGCCTCTATGGCGGTCTTCCCTGTGATCTGGGGCGCTTTGTGGATGGCCAACACGATGCTCTTGGCCACGTTCAGGAGGTGATCCTGGTAACAGTCGGTTCCGATCAAGTGTCCCATTATTCATCCTCCTGTGAGGTCTTCGGAGGCTTGGGAATCCACTTCCGGTAGTCGAACCCTCGTATGATGCGAGCGGTTTGATAAATCTTTCGCGTGTTATCCAGAACTTTATCCATGTTGATCAGGTGATAATCCACGTTCACGTCCACGTACGGGTTCTTGGATTTGGCCGCGACCAACACGCCCACGACCATGCCGGAGTTCCGGCAGTAGCCCATCTTCTGGCCCGCCATGCCAACACTGGCGAATGCTCGAGCGTCCACCAGCAACGTGTGAGCCGTCCACAGCGCGCTTCCCACTGCGTAGCCCAAGTCGTCCACTCGAGCCGTGCACAGAGGACCATCGATCATCCGGGAAGACGAGCGATCGGTAGTATCAACGAGTCCATATCTGTGATTCTTCTGTTCGTAGAAATGGCTGCAATCCAGTCCGCCGCCGCACATACCGCACCCCGCGTCCAGCGGTGTTTCATGGCAGCGAGTGTTGCCAATCAAGACCACCACGTCCGAATCGCGGACCATCACCGCTTCGTAGAGGAACGGCTCCTTCCAAGCGGGATTCTTATGCGCGATTTCTTCCACCTTGCGGGCGATCGCCTCGAGCTCTTCTTGCCCGTACACTAGTTGCACTTCCGTTTGCGGTACTCCGCCCGCGACAGGGGCCGTCAAGGCGGAATTCGCCATCAGGCGGGCCGCTTCCAGCACTCCCTTCTTTCGTCGGATGTCCTGAGGGGACCACGGCGTCCACTCGTTGATGTGTTCCTCTCCGTGGAAATCGAGATCCTCGACGTACTTTCTCATGGCGTCACCTCATTGAAGTTGCCTCTTGCCACTGGCAGTCACCTCACCGGTAATTCGCAAATGAATACACATTTGCAGCGCTTTTGCGGAATTCTTCTCTGAGCAGTCTATCGAGGTTCTTTTCGGAGGCGCTCTTGGGTATTTCCGCCACCACCTGCAGATAGGACGGGATGAAGTTGCCTGCGAGCTTCTCGCGGCAAAGGCCGAATATTGACCGGGGGTCGATCGTCCGGCCCTCGAACGGCACGAGCGCCGCGACGAGGTCGCTTTCGCCGGGAGCTCCAGATTCCGCGGAAATCCCGTACACACACACATCGGTCACGTCAGGGTGATCTGCCAGGACCGCCTCGACATGCTCCGGCATGATGAAGTCACCTGATCGACGGAGGCCGCCGCCTTCTCGATAATCAAAAAACAGCCAGCCCTGGTCGTCCTTGTGGCACAAGTCTCCGGTTCGGAGCCAACCGCCGCGAGTCTTCGCATCCGAGGCTTCCTTCTTGCCAAGGTATTCTACTTCGGTCTTCTGGATGGTTGTGCGGCAGATCAACTCTCCCGTTTCGCCGGGGTCGCATTCCGAACCATCTTTCCGCACGCACTGCATCTCCATGAGCCCTTCCAAAGGCTTTCCGAACGAACCGATCGGGCCCACTCCAGGCGGCTTGTGCGCGAATCCGCCCTCCACCGCTCCGTACCACTCGTGAATGAGCACGTTGAAGCGCTTTTCGAACGATTCCCAGATGTTTCTCGGGGTGCCGGCGCTCAACACCAGCCGAACGGGATTGTCCGCGTCGTCTGCTCTCCTCGGTTCGCTGTAGATCCCCATCATCATGCCGCCAAGCAGGGAAAAAGTGGTGCAACGATGCTTTCGGCACACATCCCAAATGGTTTTCTTCGAGAATTTCCTGCTGATGACTGATGGGATGCCCAACAGCAAGGAGGGCATCAAGGTCACGGCCTGGGCATTGCCGTGAGTGAGCGACAGACCTGTGTACAGCTTGTCGTCCGGTCTGTACTGCCACACGAGCAGCGCAAGCTGGGAGAACGGCGCCAGACGAGAGGCCTTTATCACTACTCCTTTGGGATCGCCAGTCGTCCCGGACGTGTAAATGATCTGGATCGGCGCGGCGAGATCGTCGTTTCGCTGATCCGGAGAGGGTACTTCAGGTCCGGCAAGCACGTCGTTGAGATTCGGATAGCGCGCTGACACCGGCACATTGACCCCTTCCTTGTATGCAATCCCAACGACCTTGATGCCGGGAAGACGATCGAGTGATTCCGCCGCATTGTCCATGAATTCACTGGAAACGATGATGCCCTTGGACTTGGAATCCGTGAGCACATAATCCAGCCGTTCGCCCTTCGTGCGCGGGTCGATCGGCAGCATAACCGCGCCGATGGCAGTGGCCGCATATAGTGAGTAGACGAACTCGGGGTGATTTCTCATCAGGAGGGCGAACGTGTCACCCTTGCCAATACCCGCCTTCTGCAATTCGCGGGCTATCTTCCTGCCATTGGTGACTATGCCCGCATAGGTGAGAGGCTCGTCCGCGTACTCGCCGTTTTCAAAGGTCACGATAGGCAGATCAGGTGAGGTTTCCGCCTTGCTCTCGATCTCGCGAGCGATATGACCGGGAACTGTTGCAGCCATATATCTTGCTCCTTTACTGGTTCATGTGTCAGAGGCAATCGATCCCGACCCGGACGGAATGCCAATGCCTGTGAGTTGAGAGTTCGGTCTTGATTTTGCAGTGTGGGGCCGGCGTTCCAGCCCGCCGATTTTACAGGCATATGAGTCGCAGGCTGGAAAGCCTGCGCCACATCATTTCCTCCTAAGGCACTGCCATTGGGACGGAATGCCCGAAGTCCTGACGCACGATCTATTCGGCCATGCCTATGCCGTAGGCAGCCCGTACTTCTGGCAGTACTCGGGATACTTTTCGTATACCGGTTTGAGAAAGGGCAGCATCTTGAGAACCTTTGGGATCGGTCCTTTCGATTTGATTTTGCGGGTGGCCAAGGCCACGGGGAGGCTGATCTGCTTCAGCCAGAACTTGTGGGTTGTGTCTCCAGACAACTCCATGGTGATGACAGCGTTTTGCTTCGCTTCTTCCCCTGTAAGCACCTTATCGTGGGATATCCACAGATAGCCGTCCGGATCGCTCAAAACGAATTTGAAGGTAACGTCGTAATCCTTCAATTTGGGTCCGAGTTCCGTTTCGGAGATGATGTGAGTCCAAAGGCTGGAAAGCATCTCGTACATCTGGTCGGTGTCCTTGAAGACTGGCATGGTGCGCTCCTTTCTCGGGTTTGTGGGGTGTGTTGATAAGATGCAATAACCGAACTGCCGACTACACCTGAACGCGGCGCGTGCGCCTGCCCGTGAGGCACGAACTGTGAACTTTATCAGATAGGCGTCGTTTCCCGGGGTGGGATTTGTTCCTGAGTCCTTCTAAGTGATGCAGGTATCGTGCCAGAGATGTTGGTGTGTTAAGGCAGTAGTTTTCCAGCTCATTTGGGTGAGCGGGGAGGAAGGGGTGTCGTCAAGGCAACACCTTCGGTGTCGTAATAACGACAATTGTCTTGACCCGACATGAGCCGCCCCCTATCATGGAGCACTTTCGTGGACCGGAGGACACCAATGACGCGGCATCCGAAACCGCTTGCCGGCGAACTGGCCGAAACGTGTCGACTCGAAATGGAATTGGCCCAGCAGGCCCTCAAGGAAGGAGACCGGGATGCCGCGTGGAACCGCATTTTCAATGCATTGAGCCGCCTTGCCAATGGACCGCTCTCGAATGAAAGCGACACGCTGTTTGTTTCCGCCGCGTTGGCTCTTTCAGACTTAGGTTTTGTCATGGGCCAGGGTTTCAGCGACTTGACGATGCTTCTTCAACAGGCGCTGACCGCGGCAGATCGGGTGGGAGACAAGAGGTCCCAAGCGCTGATCAAGCTGCATTTGGGTCGGCTGTACTATTTCGGAGAGCGGCGGAATGACGCTATGGGCGTCTTTGCAGAAGGCATGGCCGAGGTCGAAGCGCTTGGCGATGAGGACATTCTCATTCGGGCTGCCGAATTTCTCGGTTTGTACTATTTCGTTCAAGGATTGTTCGGAGAAGCCATAATCCATTTCGAACGAGCCGTGCGGAGTTTTGAATCCGTCCAGAGCAATGTCGCGGTCAACCCCTCAGCGCCGATTTGGCTCGGCTATTGCGCGGCGTACATGGGTCAGTTCCATCGGGCAATCGGACTACTCGACTACTATCGACGGCTCAGCTTGGAGAAAGGCGATCGATCGCTTGCCGCTACCATCAGGGCGGTGCTTGGCATTGTGCTCTTACTCGCGGACAAGAAACAGGAAGCGGCCCATCATCTGTCCGGAGCGTTGCAGGAGGCTGTTCAGACAAACAATGCGTTGGCTCTCTATTTTACGAGAGGGGCTCTTGCGTATCACCACTGCCTGGAAGGACGCCTGCCCGAAGCGCAGTCATTGTTGTCTCAAACCCTGACCGAAGGTGCTGCCGCGGGACTGATCCGACAGTACGCATCGCCCTGGGTGCTGGAAATGCTGTTTGAATTGCACCGATCCGGGCTGCCCCCGATGCAGCCGCTCGGGTTCGAGCGAGAGATCCACAGAATCCTACAGGAGCCTAATATTCACCTTCGCGGAGTGGCCTTGAGATTGCGCGCCCTGGACGGATCCTTGCGGGGAGAAGATAAGGCGGTCATCCTGAACGATCTGGAAGCCAGCGAGGAATACCTCAAACGCGCCGAAGCCCCGGTTCAGTTGGCCAAGACCAGAATCGAAATGGCCCGCGTCCATCTCAGCAACGGCAATTACGATCTCGCTCGCAAGTTGGCTCAGAGAGCGTGGCGCACTCTGTCGGGCTACGGTGACGATTTCTACCCTGACGACCTGCGTCATCTCCTGGAGATCAGAGATAAGGCCGTGCTAGCCGAGCATTTCCGCGGCGAATTCCTGACGCGATTCATGGATGTGATCCGTTTGTTGGCGCCAAGCGCCGACCTGGATATGCTCTTGTCACGAACGGTAAGCGCGACAAACCGTTATTTCGGTGCAGAGCGGGGCGGAATATTCTGGTTCAGCCGGCGCAAGAGCGAGAAAGAGCCAATTCTGAGAGGCGCGCGGAACCTGACCCAGAGCGATGTAGACTCCGATGAGTTTCGCACGAGTCTGGCCCTGGTCCACAAGGCATATGCGGAAAACGAACCGCAGGTAGTCAGACTCGAAAGGTCGCTTCGGTGGCCCTATCCGGGAAGAGCGATTCTTTGTGTTCCGTTCCAAGTGCAGGGCAGGAAGAGAGGAGTGCTCTATCATGACAATTCGTATCTGGAAGGCTTCTTCGACTTTCTGGACAAATCCCGACTGGCTCAAATAGCTGGGTACTTGAGCACCTACATCGGACAAATACACGAATTCTGTCTCCGGGTGGAACACCAGGCCTCGGAGAAGGTCGTCCGGTTGGATCAGGGTGACTCCGCGAACATGCTCACCCAAAGCCCCGTCATGAAACGGATCGTGGCTCAAGCGGATCAGATCGCAGACGCGGACAGCACAGTGTTGATCCTCGGAGAAACGGGCGTGGGCAAGGAGCTATTAGCCAACAGGATTCACAAAATGAGCGCCCGACGCGAGCGGCCGTTCGTCGTTGTGGACCCGACGACGCTGCCTGAAAATCTCGTGGAAAGTGAGTTGTTCGGGCATGAAAAGGGGGCATTCACGGGGGCGGATCGCCAGAAAAAGGGGCGGATGGAACTGGCTCACGGCGGAACGCTGTTCATTGACGAGGTCGGCGAGATCCCCAAGGCGATACAGGTCAAATTCCTTCGAGTCCTGCAAGAGAAGGCGCTCGTAAGGATCGGAGGCACCCAAACCTTATACTCGGATTTCCGTCTGATAGCCGCGACTAACCGGGACCTCGCGCAAGAGGTTGCTGCCGGCCGATTCCGAGAAGATCTCTTCTATCGATTGAATGTCGTACCGATAACTTTACCGCCGTTACGCGAGCGGCGTGAAGATGTTGCGGTGCTGGCTCGTCACTTCCTGGAGCGGTATGCGGCAAAGTACAGTCGACCGGAGCTTACGCTGACTCCCGAGGATGAGAAGCTCCTGCAAGCATACCATTGGCCCGGGAATGTGCGCGAGTTACAGAACATCATGGAGAGAGCCGTGTTGCTTTCTCAGGAGGGGAGACTACAATTTGCCTTCCCGTCCGAGCGGCATTCGCTCCCCGCTGATTCCTGGGCCGAACTTCACACTCTTGACGAGATGCAGCGGCGTTACATCCGCTATGTTATCGACAAGTGCGGAGGCAAGATTGCCGGCGCCGACGGTGCGGCAGCAGTGCTGGGAATGAAGCGTTCAAGCCTCTACACAAGAATGGAGAAGCTGGGTATGAGATGAGGCGGGTGAGGGGATTGTCCCGAGGTATGCTTCCGAAACGAAATCAAGCTCGCCGTTCGCAAATGCAGAAGATCACTGTAACCGTTCACTTACGTGGGGCTCATAGCAAGAAAGAAGAAGATCAATCACCACAGAGTTCGCGGAGATCGCGGAGTGTAGGGGCGCACAGCCGTGCGCCCCTACTTCGTCTCCGTGCCCTCTGCGTCCTCTGTGGTGAAACGCAATTCTTCTTCCTCCCCGCGTAACTGAATACATACAGATCACTCATGCTACCAGTTGACCGACGGCACTCTGGAATTGTAATCGTTCGCTGGGAGGGTGACCGTCCTCACCCCCAACCCCCTCTCCAAGGGTAGAGAGGGGGCTTCCACCGCCAATGCCGGTGACTTAAAGGGATTTGATGTGGCGCAGGCTTTCCAGCCTGCGATTCATTTGCCTGAGAAATCGGCAGGTTGGAAAGCCCGCCCCACATTTGAAATCCAAGACGGAACTCCTAAGTCACAAGCATTGGCTTCCATCGCCCCCCTTCTCCATACTTGGGGAAGGGGCTGGGGGATGGGGACTCTTCACGAACCGACACCATCCGGTGCAACTCAATGTCGCAGTGAACCCTCACCTGGAATCATTGGGCCTGATCGGGGGGCGGCGTCCCCGGAGGAGTGGGCAGTGTCAACGGCCACCGGAGCCAGAACGCGTTGTGCAGAATGAGCGCCGGCGCCACGATGCAGAGGTTAAGATAGATGATGAGAATGTTGAGATCGGCTGGCAATTTCGCCGCTGCAAGGACCTCCGCTGCCGGACCGAGAATCACGTTCTGCAGAATGATCCAGACAGCGACGATTATGCACTCGATTACGAACGCTGAAATCGCCCTCTTGAAGCGGACGTACTTGGTGACGCCCCAGAATTGCAGGTGCCACGAATAGACCAGGGACCAGAAGATGACGGAAGAGGCGAGAGCGGCAAAGGAAAACGTGGGACTCATACCCAGCGCCAGGCTGCCCTGCCAGCAGATGTATGCCAACACATGAGCCAGCACGGTTTGGCCGAGTGCCGCGCCTGGGTGGCCCCATGCTGCGAAGGGCCATCCTTGAGTCGTGAAGACAGGACTGAATATGAAAAACCATGCGATGCACCAGACGAGGTAGCCTGTTAACCAATTCACATTCAAGGGGCCTTTGTGATCCATCGGCGTATTGGCAAACGGAGTGCCGTCCAGGTTGGTCAAGAGATTCCAAACAAGGATTGAGAGGCCCATGACAATAACGAATCCCGCGACCATTGTTCCCCAAGGATGCAAGCGGCCTTTGAAGGGCCAACCGTTCCAGTTAATTCCATAAAGCAGTGTGAGCCAGAACCCGATCACCCCGAACCAGAGATACAATGGTCCAACGGGCCATCCAGGATAGACGTACCTCATAAAGAGCAACAGGATGAGAGTGAAAACCGCCCATATGACGGTCATGCCGATTCCTGCCACGTAGCGTGGCTTGTCGGGCGTCCAGTTTCCACCGGGTGGAGCCAGAGGGAAGTTGTCTCCCAGAAGCACGAGATGCCCGAGTGCAATGAGCATCAACAGGGTCGCCGGGATGATCTTCAGAACGATCAGATCCGAAGGAATTGCGTAAACGAAGATGAGTACACCGACAACCAGAAACGCGATGAATTGAATTAGTCCGGCAGCCGGTCCAGTTGGTCCGATCCCGAGTTTTTCATTCTCCATGACAAACTTCCCCCTTTCTTTGATGCAGCCACGCTAGGCGCGGCACGAGGTGAGGCCGAAGCCACGCTTGCGACGCAAGCCGACACGGGCGGTCGATGCACGACATATGCCAGGGGATGCATAGGTGAGCAAAACCACTCAACGATTCGGAAATATGACAGATGTGGCGATTGGTTAGCTGCAGGAAGAGGGTTGGTCAATGCGAGCGCGGGTGAAATATCGTCCCCGGTGTGAGATGTCACCCCTCGTATACCACTGCGCTTTCTGACAAGTAACACAGAAAGGGCCGGCAGGGACGCCGGCCCCCACCATTTCTTATGGTGGCGGCGGGCCTCCGTGCCCGCCATTTTCACTTGTGTGAAAGCTCATTGGTAGTAAACGTTCAGTTGTGATCGGATTTTGATGAATACTGTCGTGGGGCAGGCTTTCCAGCCTGCCGACTGAAAATACTCACCAATGGCAGGCTAGAAAGCCTGCCCCACAAGAATGAGTACATGTCGGCCGTCACTGGAGACGCTTGACTCCAAGCTTGCGCATCCTCGAAAATAGCGTGGACGGATTGATCCCCAGGAGGTGGGCGGCTCCTCCAGGGCCTTTCACGCGTCCACCCGTGCTCGTCAATACCTTCAGAATGTGATTTCTTTCAATTTCTTCCAGGGTCCACGATTCAAGCTCGTTTGGTTCAAAGCCATCGGGAACCGCCACGTTCAAAGTGGCGCCCGTACTCATTATCATTGCCTGCTCAATGGCGTTCTTGAGTTCCCTCACATTTCCCGGCCAATGGTAATTCTGGAGCGCCGTCATCGTCTTGGCGGGTAACCTGTCCACCGTCTTGCCCAGTTGTTCCTCGAATTCGTGGATGAATGACCACACCAGGTCCGGAATGTCCTCACAGCGATCTCGGAGCGAGGGTACGGTAATGGGAAAGACGCTCAGGCGATAGTAGAGATCCTTCCGAAAAGTGCCTGCCTTTGCCGCTGCGGCTAGATCCTTATTGGTAGCGGCTATTATCCTCACGTCTGCGTGCACGGTTCTTGAACTGCCAAGTTTTTCGAAGGCGCCGTCCTGGAGCACTCTCAGCAGCCGAGGCTGAGATTCGAGCGCCAGATCGCCGACCTCGTCGAGAAAGAGCGTGGAACCGCTGGCCATCTCAAAGCGACCGATTCTCTTGGAGCACGCTCCGGTGAATGCGCCTTTCTCATGTCCGAACAGCTCGGCTTCGATCAGACTTGCTGGAAGAGCCGAGCAATTCACAGTGATCAGGGGACGATTGCGACGAGCACTCATACTGTGAATCGCTCGCGCCAACAACTCCTTGCCCGTGCCGGTTTCGCCCATGATAAGAACCGGCGAGTCAGTTCCCGCGACATGCTCGGCCAGCCTCAACACTCTCTGCAGCGCATCGCTCCGACCGACTATATCCGTCCGGAAATTCCTCCGGCAAACCCCGCGCAGGGGATCGACGCCATCGCGCAGCGGGCCGCCTCTGGGTCCACGGGCTTGCAGGCGCTCTTTGCACAAACCTTCTTCGGTTGCTCTCCAAGCGATTGTGTTGGCGAAGATCTTTCCAACCAGCTCAAGTCGTCGGATGATAGGGAGAGACCAGTTTCGTTCATCTCCAAAGCTGCCGAACGTCAACCCACCGATGAAAGATTGGCCGGCCTTCAATGGGATCGCCAGTGCGGACTTCTGACCGAGAGTCTCAAACCACCGCCGGTCGATGCAGGCTTCGTTCGGCAATTCCTTGATGGTCGAAAAAGCAAATACTTTCCCGGATCGAAGCATGCGTATCAGGTATGGGACTTCATCGTAGGCGAGTGCGCGCGGCGGCTGTCGGGTTCCTTTCGCTGCCCAGTAATGAGTCACGAGAAGCTGTGAGGATCCCTGGACATATTGGCGCAGACTGGTCCTGTCGTGGCCCAATAGCTCCACGAGCCGCTTCAAAGCGTGCTCGATTTTCTCGTCCACTTCGTCGGTCGGCACATTGAGGAAGTCCGCGGCAAGCTCTGAGACCAATTCCTGAACTTGCAGTTGTTCTGTCACAAGGCGCCACGCCAGGTTGAGTTCCCGTACAGTACCTCCCAGTGCAGCCAACTCAGTCTGCACCTCCCGAAGCACGCCGGCGAGTTCTCTGCCGCCCTTGTCCTCGCTCGTCATAGCAGCCTCCTGCGCGGAAAGTGGAGAAATCGCACGAGCCTGTGTAAACAGAGCAAAAGATACCGAAATGAGTCGATGCCGCTTCAGCTTGAGTTGGAAAAAAGGTCGTATCACAGAGGCCCGTGAGTTGAAATCCTGTAATTTGATTCCGGCCTTCGAGCAGGCGCTTTGCGAACGAACTCCTTCGAGGTTGGGGCTCCGGACCGAGATCCATCGCCAACATGGAGTAGAGGGTTGCTCTCGCTGTACCTTTCTGTGGCAGATCGAAGAATGATCCCCCGCGGTGCCCGATGTCAACTACTTTCTTGGGCCGGTTGCTAAGCATTTAGTTACATGGGGGGTGGCTACAGGATTGGTTAGTCCGCCCTTCCAGGGGCGGTCTTCGCCCGTAGGGCGTAACGTGAATAGCCGTGCGGCTTCAGAAACTGTCTCAATACTCGGGGCGTGTTGAAAATCGTAACACGACTGAACCGCGAATGCGTGTTTGTAACCCTCACCCCGGCCCTCTCCCATGGGGAGAGGGAGCATGCGGGGCCGGTTTCCGGTCCCCTCTCCCTCAGGGAGAGGGTTAGGGTGAGGGGGTAATCGTGCTACGCTTCCATCCATTCTGTGGGTTTTGAGACAGCCTCTTCAGCCCACGGAATGCGGCACAGCAAGCAGTCGAAAACGACCCTGAAGGGATCGGTCTTTCACACGATAATTGGCCGACCCTTTCAGGGTCCAAAGAGTTTCTCTTGAGCCTTCGCATCCGTAGTCTGAAAGACTACGGCTATCCACAGTTTGCCCCGTTCGGGGCAGCTATTGCAGTGGTGCCCCCGTAAGTGAATGGCTGTGGTCAGTTTTTCCTTGACCTTGCCGGAGAGGTTCGCTAGGTTGAATCATGGGAGTTGTGTGCCGCGGTTTTGTTGCGCCTCTCGGCGCCAACAATTCTTCTCGTGAGAGTAACCGGGTGCCGTACCGCTGTCGGCATGGATAGGAAAGGGGGGCGATCATGCATGATATTCAGTACATCTGCATTTCCGATCTGCACTTGGGTGAGGAAGACAGTATCCTTACCAATCTTCAGCCGGCCAGCTCGACAGTTGATGCTTCGAAGGCCAGCCCGGCCATGGAGCACTTAGTGGAATGCCTGAGATTCCTTATCCTTGACAAGCAAGCATCCGGTAAAACCAAACCAACTCTGATTCTGAATGGAGATGTCCTCGAGCTTGCTTTGTGCGAACTGCACGTTTCGGCGATGGTCTTCCGAAGATTCCTCAAGCTTGTGCTGCCGGCCAAGCGCAACGAACAACTGTTCGAGCGTGTGATAGTCATCCCCGGCAACCATGATCATCACCTGTGGGAAATGGCGAGAGAAACACAATACGTGGAGTTCCTGGATCGGAATCAATTTAAAGAGCCGCTACCCAAACAATGGCATACCTCGGATCTCTTCTGGGATCCGAGCGCCAATCCAGTCGTATCTCAGTTTCTGACCCGACTCCTCAGAAGCTATTCCTACCTCAACAAGATGTCGGTTCACGTCGGATATCCCGCATTAGGGTTGCTTAACCAGGATAGGACCAAATGTATCATTTTCGACCACGGACACTTCACAGAGTGGCTATACTGGCTTATGAGCGACGTGCGGCAAATGTTTTTTCCCTGGACTCAAGAACCGCTTGATGTGTGGGACGTGGAAGCGGAAAACTTTGCATGGATAGATTTCTTTTGGTCAGCTTTGGGTAGATCCGGTGACGTCGGCGTTGGTCTTGAAACCATTTACGAGAAGCTTCAGGATGCGAAAGCTTTCGAGGAACTCAAGGTTAACCTCGCGAAAGGCCTTGCCACCAAAATGGACTTGGGTGTTCCCGATTTCCTGGAGCGAAAGGCCATCGAAAAACTAATTGATTTCTTGCTGAAACGCCTCGGCGAGCGTGAGCGCACGACCGGCGAATGTCCGCTCAGCGACGAAGGAAGAAAGGGACTCTTCCGTTACCTTGAGGGACCGATTCGAAGATGTATTGCTGACAGATTCATAGCCAGAAGAATTAAAAAGAATAACGTGCCCTACGAGCTGCGCACACCGGAAATGCTTGCTGCGGAACAAGTGCCCGAAACAGCCTTCGTGTACGGACATACACACAAACCGTTCTGTGATTACGAAGATTTCCGCGGATACAGCCAATGGGTTGACGTGTACAATACGGGGGGTTGGATTGTGGACGCGCTGAATCCGGACCCGTGCTACGGTGCTTCAATAGTGCTTGTCGACGAGAAGCTGAATACCACCTCCATCCGCATGTATCAGCAGACTCAAACAGAGGAAGTAGCGCTGGTGCGTGTCGAAGAACCCCCTCGGAGATTCCGAGGCGAAAATCCGTTTCACCAACGCATCAAAAGCATTATCGATCCTGAGGCTCCACCGTGGAAAGAATTTTCTGAGATCGCAGAGAATGCATTGACCGTGCGACGGAGGCACCTGAGGCAGCGGGTTTACACGAGTGTTCGACCGTAGCCTTTCCCGGCGGGAGACTATGCGATGAGGGGACATTCAAGGTGAAATCCGTGATTCGCTAACAGAAAGGAATAAGCGATGGGAAATCTTGAAGGCTTGAGTCTCGAGTTTGATGAAAGCATGGCCGGATGGCTGGGCATCGGCGAGGAAGATCCCGTGAACGGCAGGATGCGGGGTGAGCGGGAACACACTGCGTTTCGCGTCGATGGCAAGATCACAATTCCCGATATCGACAGATTCCTCAATATTTCTGACCACACAGCGATCTTCACCGGTACGGCGACGTTCGAACCGCTCGGCGGGCCTTTTACCATCAAGGATGGTGTTTTTAACTTGTTTTCGGTGGACCCGAAGGAAGGTATCCGCCATATGACGTACACCTTCCGGTTCACCGGAGATAACGGAAAGACGTATTTCTGCCATGGCCACAAGAAGATCAAGGACGATCCCGGACCGCTCGACGTCATTCAAGATATGACCACGCTTTTCACCATCCTACATGAAGGAGAAAACGAGAGTGGTCCGATCTTTGGGGCAGGGCAGATCTTTTTCAATTTAACGGACACAGCGTCGCTCATGGCGTCCATGAGAGTCACGGGAGCTACGTGGTGGGGCCAAGAGACAGCAGCCAAAATCGCCTTCATATCATTCGCGTTCGGAGTATTGCGGCAAGAGTATCTCAGGACTTTCAATCCTCTTTACGATACAAAGTACGAAAACCTCGTGCTATCGGGTCAGGCGACTGGTGACAATTCTCAAGCCACAAACTTCTTCCTCGTTTCAGGCATACATGACAAGGATTTTCCTTGGGGAGACGGAGAAATCTTTTGGGATGTGCTTTTGGTCTTGCGAGAGGGCGATAACGGGTACAAACGCTATTGCATAACAGATCGTGTCCTGACCGGGCTTAAGTTGAACGTGGAGCGCGGTACATATACGTACCGAGGCCCGATTTTCGAATTGACCGAGGGATACTCCGCGTCCTTTACCGATATGCGCGGCCAAGCCAAAGGACTTCGTCCGTGCGAGGCCGAACTGGAGATTCGCTTTGAAGCGCACCCTTACGCGACTACGCCTCTGCCGTTTGTAGTGGCAGACAAGGTCATCGCTGAACTTTCATATCAAGTGAAGCTTGCGCTGAGCAAAGTACTTCCTTCGGAAAGTCTTCTCGGCATTTACATCACTCCTCATACTGTGAAAGTGAAAAACGGCTCCCTCAAAATAACGAGCGCTGGGACCGCAACCACGTATTCTCTGGTCCCCGAGAAAGTCTTTGGTGAAGCCGAAAGCTCCACGTTCCGGAGTGTGAAAGAACCGACCCTGCTCTATAACTACATTTGTGCGATATCGCCTGAGCGTGCCGGCGCGCGAGTGCAGATTCAGTCCGGATCGATGCGCAATGAACGGCAGCATTGGATCAAGGACCAGATTGATCGAGTGGTCGGAGCTATCGTTTCTCAAGTGGCATCGAAAGAAATGCTTATGGAGGGCGGAAAGCTCTTTGTGAGTGAATTGAATGAGACGCCTCATTTTGCCAAGGTCGGGCTGCCTGTCCTGGAAGCTAACAACAATCACTTCCCCACCGCGGTATTTCAGCGGCGAATCATCGAAGTGCAAGATCCTGTCTGGGGAAACTGTCTTGCCCTTGAAGAAAACATGAATCCACTTAGGCTCGATGCGATGAATTCGGGCCGCACCGCCACCGTTGCGGCAATACGTGACGAAAGCGGGGTCAAAGCACTTGAAATGGTGCTCGAACAAACCGGCTTCTGGGATTTGATCAAGGCGCGACTCAAGAAGTCGGGCAAAACCCCGTCTGAGTTTGCCATCGTGATCAAACCCAACTTCATGTTTGCGTATAATATAGCCGATCACTCTACTTACACTGACCCGAAATTGGTTCAGCACCTCGTTGACTTGCTAAGATCGGGACCGCAGACCGTCGCCGGTGGTTTTACGAACATTGTTGTGGTCGAGGCCCAGAGTACCTATGGCGAGTTCTTCGATAATCGGCGCGTGCGGGAGGTTGCGAAATATCTCGGTTACGACGTAGACGAAAAGAGCGGTTATCGCCTCGTGGACCTTACCGAAGATACGCATGAGTTGCAACTTCTTGGGGCTCACCTGGGCAACCATCCTGTGCCGCTGACGTGGCGGGACGCGGATTTCCGCATTTCGTTCGCCAAAAACAAGACCCATGCGTATGCGTATTACACGTTGACGATCAAGAACATTTACGGTGCACTCCCCCTGGCAAACAAGTTCAAGGAATACCACTGCGACCGCGACATTTATTATACGACGCTCGAGTATCTCAAGACCTTCCCCGTCGATTACGGGCTGGTGGATGCCTATTTGAGCGCGGATGGACCGTTCGGGATCTTTACCGATTCCGAACCTAATCCGACGAAGACGATCATTGGCGGCGAGGACCTGGTTGCAGTGGACTGGGTGGGCGCCACAAAGATGGGCCTCGACCCGATGATCAGCGAGTACATGAGGCTGGCAGTGGAAGCTCTCGGCAAGCCGAAGATCACATTTGTGGGCGACCCCAATCCATATTGGCCCTGGTTGAATGTTCCTACCATACTATCACTCTTCACTCACTACGGTTTGGACTCGAATCACTACTTCGGCAATCTCTTCTACATGACAGGCGCGTACATGGACGAGACTCAGTTCAAGCACAAATCCAGGTCCGTTTTCATAAAGGGCGCTCGGGAGGCGATCAAACCTCTCATAAAGGCGTTCTTCCTTCAAGCAGGTGGAGATAGGACGCAGGCTAATATTTGGATTAACAAATTACTCACGAAGCTGGGGGAATAACTCCTCGGTCGTCAATTGAACAGGGAGTGACCCGCGCAGGAGAAGAATATGACCGTTTATCTTCGTGGATGCGGCGGCTCCGAAGTGGAACGGATTCAAGTGCAATTGAAAAAGCTCGGTTTCTACGCCGGTCACATCGACGGAGCATTTGGCGGCGGGACCGAATCCGCTGTGAGGGCATTTCAGAAGGCAAGATCGCTGACCGCGGACGGTCGGGTCGGCCCCAAAACGTGGGCCGCACTTTTCGATGGCGAAGAAATACCCGCGCCTGCAATCATGAGCCAGTCTCTGTCCCGGCGTTGTCTGGCTTTGACCGGCTCCTTCGAGACAGGCCTGATGGCGCCTCACTGCTTTTCGTGCCTCACCGGGGATTTTGACGGCCAGGGCATCAGTTTCGGCGTGTTGCAGTGGAATTTCGGGCAAAAGTCGCTGCAACCATTGCTCAAGGACATGAAGAGCGAGCACGGTTCCGTCCTTCAGGACGTTTTCGATAACAATTACGAAGAACTCGTCGAAGTTCTTTACCAATACTCGCCTGAACGGCAAATGGCGTGGGCTCGATCGATTCAAACTGCGGATCGCCACCGCGTGTTCGAGCCGTGGCGCGGGTTGCTCCGGGCGCTCGGCAGGACAAGAGAGTGCCAGGAGATTCAGCACAGATATGCTTCCACCATTTACCGCCAAGCTGTCGAGCTACACAGGGATTATGGCCTCTGGTCGGAGCGAGGCATAGCACTTATGTTTGACATAGTAGTTCAGAATGGAAGCATCTCCACCAGAACCGGGGACACCATTCGAGACGATTTCCGGCACATCCCGGCGGGCACGGAACGTTCGGCTCTGGAAGTCGAGAAGATGCGCATCATTGCCCGTCGCCGAGCCGAGGCTTCCAGGGCGGAATTCCAGGCGGATGTTCGTGCTCGCAAACTCTGTTGTGCAAACGGAGAGGGACTAGTTCACGGGACTCACTTTGACCTGGAGCATCAGTTCGGAATTGCACTTCAGGAGGTCGTCTGAATTGGCCCGCAGTCGGAGACGGAGGCTGATCGAAAGCGACCGTCGCCTCCTCACTGACTGATCGGAAGTATGCCGTGTGACTGGAAGTTTGACAAGCAGGCGAGGAAAAGCCCACACCGATTGTGGGATACACTCGCCCGCATTTGCGACAGGGGGGAAACGATGACCGCGCGCCGTAAGACAGACGAAGACGTTGCAGAAGTGGGCCGCGCCAAGAAGAGGATTGACAATCTCTGGGCGTCGGTAGGGAACTTCTGGCGAAATGTGAAGAAGCGTCGATGGAAGGCGGCGGTGGTTTCTCTTGTTGCTTTGATCTCGCTGGTCGCTTCCTACGGCCCGATTGTCAACGAATACTCGAAATGGCTGCTGAATCGAGATCTGAATCAGGTCTTCAAAGAGATTCCCGTTCAGTTGCTGACGGGCGAATCGCCCCAGGTAAGCAATTACGAAAAGGAAGCAATATTTGCGGCATTAGCGAAGTACGGCCAGGAGATTAAAGCCGGGACAAATGTCGCACCGGAATACCTTCTCAAATTGGGAAATGTTTATTTGTCGTTGGGAAATACATCCGAGGCAGAATACTACTTCGACAAAGGCCTGAAGCGAGCTGAGGCGGAGAAGGACGAGGTCAATCAGGCGGTCGCTCATGCAAATCTGGCCGATCTCCAACTCAGAAAGGGGACGCGAGACAATCTTGACAGGGCAGCGGCCCACGCGAGCAAGGCCTTGTCCATACATCAACGCAAAGCGATGATTGTTGAACAGGCGAATGATTTGGCGATTATCGGCGAAATATACGCACGAAAAAGAGATTATCCCCTTGCGATCCGCACATTCAATGAAGCCTTGAAACTCTATGAGCAAGAGAGGAAAAATGCTGAGGTCGCAGACATGACCTTGTCCATAGGCAAGATTTACAGCGAAATGGGCGAAACATCCACTGCGCTGTCTATCCTGAACAAGGCTAAGCGAATACATGCGGAAGCAGGAGATCGTAAGGGCGAGGCGAAGGACCTCTTTGAATTGGGTAAGCTCCAGTGGCGGCTTGGGGACAGAAAGGAAGCTCTCCGGGAATTCCAGGAGGCCCGGACGATATTTGCCGAACAAAGCTCTCAGGATGAGGAAGCGGCGGCGTTGTCGCATCTGGGGCGAGTATATCAAGAGATGGGAGAACTTGATCAGGCACTCAAGAGTCTTCGAAAGGCGGAGCATCTGAAGAAGGCTCGCGAACGGGGGACCGAAGCACAGAATCTGTACTACATCGGTTTGGTGTACAGCGCCAAAGGAAGTCCGGACATCGGTATTGAATACATGCGAATGTCGCTCAAGATCAGCCGAGACGGCAAAGATACCGAGCAGGAAGCCAAGGTGTTGCATCATATCGGATTAGCCCTCAAAAAGAGGGGCGATTACCACAAAGCCCTTGAATATTTCGACGAGGCCAAATCAGTTCACAACCGCAACAATGACAAGATTGGTGAGGCGTTGGATCTTGCGGAAATCGGGTTCTTGCAACGAGATATAGGCAAACTGCGGGGAGCTCAGACGAACCTGGAAAAAGCTCTCAAAGCTTTCAGAGAAATGGGGGTTCGTGCGTATGAAGCGCGCGCCTTGGGGTACCTGGGCCTCGTCCATTTGGACCAGGGAGATTGGCTTGAAGCGCGAAAATGTTTGTGGCAGGCAAAGCGAATCTGCGAGGAGACACAGGACTCGAAAGGCAAAGCAGAACAATTGGTGAGACTCGCGCTGGTCTATAGGGACGGCGGTGAATTGACCTCGGCGCAGGATATGATTGAGATTGCTCAAAGAGAATATGCGGACAATTCAGACGAACTCGGTCAAGCGTACTTACATGCTACACTTGGACTCATTTGTAAGGACCGTGGAAACCTTCATGAGGCGCATACGCATTTCCTCAAGGCCCATGAAGTCTTTCAACGAGAGATCGGCGAGCGGAAAGAAGAGGCCACGATCAAGAGCGAATTGGCGGTGGTTCGTCAGGAGCTTCAGGCAGGCGAAAGACCTCCACTCGACGATCTGCGGGCCGCACTCGCGTTGCATCAGAGCATCGGTTACAAAATAGGGGAAGCTACGACACATGGCTACATTGGACGGGTTCTCCTTGCTCAGGAAGAACCGGAGTCGGCTTTGAAGGAATCCGAGAAAGCTCTCGCGCTTTATCGGCGCAGCCGTCATGACAAGGGCACGGCTGCAATGCACCAACAGATTGGCCTTATTCTGTTGAAAAGGGGCTTCCCTGATGAAGCGGAGAGAAGCTTCAAGAGTGCGCTGGGAATTCATCGTCGAATCTACGACTCGCGAGGCGAGGCATTAGTGCTCTTCTATTTAGGTGTCGCCATGTTCGAGCAAAACAAGACCCCGGAAGCATCGGACAACTGGACGCGTGGTCAGAAAATCGGTCGCAATATTTGCTGTCGGAAGACGCAGGCCCTGCACTTGGCCTGCCAAGGAGCGGCGAATCTCCGAGGCCGGAAGTTCAATGATGCCGTTGCCACTCTCGCCGAAGCTACTGGAATAGCCAGAGAATCTACGCTGGATGATGCTGCCGTTAGCATAATTTCGGGGCTGTGGGCCAGCGCGGCAAGAGAGAATAACGTCGAATCCAACAGCGATTGCTGCAAACAACTGTGCGGATTATCTACAAAGCACAAAAGGACCGGCTGTTGGACGATGCGAATTGTAGACAAGCTCTGCAGCTCTTGCGTGGAAAAGCCTGATGCCCGAACAAGAATGCGCGGCGAACAGACAACGGGCGATCAGTGAGCACACGGCTCGTTGTCTGTTCAGCCGCTCGCTCCAACCGGAAAGACCTGGCTCTCGGGGGTCTTCATCGTCTCCCGCTTGCGTATTGTACGGTGGAAACGTGCACAAGGTGGCCGACAAACCAGTCGCGAGCAAGCCGAGCAACCTTTTCCAGCGAGCCGGGCTCTTCGAACAGGTGAGTTGCGCGAGGCACAATCTCAAGTTTCTTTTCGCCGCGTAGCTCTTTGTAAGCCTCTTGGTTCAGTTGTAGCACGGTGAAGTCGTGGCCCCCCACGATGAAGAGCGTGGGAGCTTCCACGTTAGATAGGTGTCCAGCCGCCAAATCAGGGCGACCGCCGCGGGAGACAACCGCGTAGACGAGCTCAGGCCGTTCACTTGCGGCCATGAGCGCTGCTGCTGCGCCGGTGCTCGATCCAAAGGCGCCGATATAAAGGTTTTTGGTTTCCGGGTATGCCGCGAGCCAATCGGTGACACCGACGAGTCGCCGAGCCAGCAAATCGATGTTGAACCGGAATTTGCGCGTTCGCACATCGATTGCCTCCTCGTCGGACGTCAGGAGGTCGATCAGCAGCGTGGCCAGTCCGCCGTCACGGAGCGTTTGTGCGACAAAACGATTTCGCGGGCTGTGTCTGCTGCTGCCACTGCCGTGAGCAAACAGAACGATTCCTTCCGCGCCCGCGGGAATACTCAAATTGCCTTCCAAGGTCACAGCATCAACCGGGATGCTCACTAACCGATCTTCAACTTCATGCGGGCGATTGCTGTTCATGTGGCGCCCCCTCTTGAGCCGGGAGTGGCAGGTCTTGCCGGAATCGACTATCGGCCCGATCCAGCAGTTCACGGACTTCCTGGTCAGTCGTTTGCGAGAAATCGGAATACCAGTACCCGACTGCCGCGAAGTGCTGGGGGGTGATCACACATATCACCTCGTCGGCTTGATCCCGAAATGACCTGCACGTGTCGGGCGGGGCGGTCGGGACCGCGACAATGATGCGAGCCGGTTGCTGTTTCCTTACAGCGGCGACGGCCGCGCGCATGGTTGCTCCGGTCGCAAGACCGTCATCCACGATGATCACGGATTTGCCTCGCAAGTCGATGTGTTTGCGGTGCCTGCCGTAGGAGTGTTCACGGCGTTCCAACTCCGCTCTCTGTTTTGCGACCGCGGATTCGATCGTGCTCTCGGGGACTTGGTGCATTCTGACGACGTCCTCGTTCAGAACGATCACTCCTCCGGAAGCGATCGCTCCCATGGCCAGCTCTTCATGGCCCGGTAGTCCAAGTTTACGGACAAGAAATACGTCCAGCGGCGCATTAAGAGCCGTCGCGACCTCAAAGCCCACCGGCACACCGCCGCGTGGGAGCGCCAGAACCAGAAGGTCTCGTTGATCCTTGTACTTGGAAAGGCGCCCGGCCAGTCTCTTGCCTGCGTCTGCTCTATCTCTGAAGACTGTCATTGCGTCACCGCCTAACTGTCCGAGTGCGAGAGTCCATTCATCAAAACTAATATAATGCAGCATTCTCTCAGCGGGATAGGCACTCAGATTTGGGGGGCCTGCCTTAGCAGTATTGCAGCGGGAGCGCAGGACAAAAGAAAACCTTTGAAGCGATTCCGCTCCACATTTTGGCTTCGGCAATGACGAAATCCACTACCGTTTCGTATTCACTTGGAAAGATTGCTCAGAAAAGCCTTCCACGGCGTCGCCGGCATAGTTTCGGTTTCGCTCTTGCCGTAGGCCCGAATGATCATTGCAGCCCTGGCAACCTGCTCAGGGTCATCCGATTCCACAATGTCTATTACGTCGAATCGGCCGAAAGTCGCGAAACTCTCCTTCCACTTCACTAACGGACACTCTTTCTTGATGTGTTCCGATACATCCTTGGCCAACTGACTGAACTTCTTCGGATCGTCGAATGCCAAGGGCGAAATCCGGCTGAGAATAACGTACGTAGCCATTTCTTGCTCCTCCCCGTGACAAATGCATCAATTGAGGCAACGCGATACCTCGTATTAATGTTTTCCGATTGTGCCGGCTTTGTCAATCAGTCACATCGATGCGTTGAGGGGCGACGCACGTGGCATTTGATCTACTGTGCAAGTCGTCTAGGTCGTAACTTGTATGCATTCAGTCATGCGTGGAGAAGGAAGAATTTTTTTACCACAGAGTTCGCAGAGATCGCAGAGGGCGTGGGCGCACGGCCGTGCGCCCATGCCTCATCTCTGTGCCCTCCGCGTGCTCTGTGGTGACAGATCTCTTTCTTTCTCGCTGCCAGCCTCCCCCGCATAAGTGAACGTTTACCGCAACTTCCATTTTTTCTTTGACCTGCCGAAGCAAGACAGGGTAGTAATAACGGTTAAGAATCTCTCGAGCGTGGGCAGTCCCCAGAGAGGGCTTACGGGAAAACGGTGAAATTCCGTTGCGGACCCGCCGCTGTGACCGGAGACGAAGGCCGCGGAACCACTGTCAGAAATGATGGGAAGGGCGGCCGGAGGATGAACCGGAAGCCAGAATACCGGCCCACAATGTTCGGAATGTCACGCTCTCCGCGGATCGGGAGCTTGGCAAGAGGGATGGTAATTGGCAATTCCAGGGAGACCCCCTGAGATTTCTGTCGCGCTTTGATTGTTGCGCGTTGGCCTCGTTGTGGGGCCTAGTCCAGCCTTACATCCCGTTCGTTGTCATCCCCTTCGCAGACGTCTTGGTCGGTTCTGCCGTACGAGCGCGCCCCGGTCAGGCGGGGAGCATATGACCGTCGAGGACCGGTTTCACCCCATGTGAGCCGGAATGACGCTCACGGCCGGAACGACCGCGGAGGATCGAATGTCACGATCGGGACACGGTGGAAATCTTACATATTTCTCTGATGTCTCCGGCCTTGCGCGGGACAAGATCCTAGACTTCTCGGCTAATATCAATCCGTTAGGCCTTCCGGAATGGCTCCGGTCGCTCGTCGCCTCCACGCTTGAATCGGTTGTTCACTATCCGGACCCTGACTGCACCGACCTCATAGGAGCAGCTGCGTCGAAATACGGAGTCAGCCGCCGGGAAGTCGTCGCGGGCAATGGTTCCACAGAGATCCTGCACCTCTTGCCCAGGGCTGTTTCAGCCCGTAGGGCCGTGGTTCCCGTCCCTTCGTATGCTGACTACTGGGATGCGTCCATCGCCGCGGGCCTTGATGTGGAAGCGATCCCGCTTGGAGAGAAAGACGGTTTCGCGCTCGATTGGACCGTGCTTGAATCATCGCTCAAAGGCGGTGACTTGGTATTCTTGTGCCGGCCGAACAATCCCACAGGTCGCCTCGAGGATGCTTCCACGCTGCGCAGCGTCGCTAACCGGCACTCCGACACCTATTTTGTAGTCGATGAAGCGTTCGGCGATTTCGTGCCGGATATGGATAGCTGCACGAGCGATCGTCCCGCCAATATGATCGTGCTGCTTTCGTTGACCAAGATCTTCGCTATTCCCGGTCTTCGGCTTGGGCTGGCAATTGCGGATGAGTCGATTGTGTTGACAATCCGAGGATTGCAGCCGCTGTGGTCCGTGAACACCCTGGCGCAAGTGGTCGGAGCCGCGGCGCTCCAGGACACGGAATACGTCGAGCGTTCACGCGAATTCGTGGCTGAGCAACGGACCGGCCTTGAGTCCCAGCTGAAATCCATACCCGGTCTGACAGTGTATCCAGGGAAAGCCAATTTCCTTCTTGTGCGGATTGATGACGAGCAGATTGACGCGACCGCCCTCGCACAACGGATGCTGGCCACAGGTATAGCCATTCGGGTTTGCGACAATTTCAAGGGGCTTGACAGACGCTTCTTCCGAGTAGCGGTGAGGACCGCCGAAGAAAACGGGCGGCTTTGCGAGGCGCTCAGAGCTTCGTTGGGAGTTCGAGCCCCGGTCGTGAAAAAGCCACGCACGCCTGCTCTGATGTTCCAGGGGACCAGCTCCAACGCGGGGAAGAGCGTGCTGACCGCGGCTCTCGGCCGAATCCTACTCCAAGACGGTTACCGAGTGGCCCCGTTCAAAGCCCAGAACATGTCGCTGAATTCGTTTGTGACCGCTGATGGCGGAGAAATGGGACGAGCGCAGGTGGTTCAGGCCCAGGCCTGCCGGCTCGACCCTGATGTTCGGATGAATCCGATCCTGCTCAAACCCAACACGGACACCGGCAGTCAGGTGATTGTCTTAGGCAAGCCCGTTGGCAACAAGGACGTGATGGAGTACGTCGGGTACAAGCGCACGGCTTTTGAGGCCGTCAAGAGCGCCTACGATTCGCTGGCCGAACAATATGACGTGATGGTCATCGAAGGCGCGGGCAGCCCCGGCGAAGTCAACCTGAAACACCATGACATTGTGAACATGCGGATGGCCCGGTACGCGGCCGCTCCGGTGCTTCTCGTCGGAGACATCGATCGCGGAGGCGTATTCGCCTCATTTGTGGGGACCATGGAAGTGCTCGCGGAATGGGAGAGGGCGCTCGTGGCCGGATTTGTCGTGAACCGCTTCCGTGGGAACAAGGGACTGCTCGGTGATGCTTTGGACTATACCCGACGCCATACCGGTCGGCCGGTCCTTGGAGTTGTGCCTTATCTCCACAACCACGGCTTGCCGGAAGAGGACTCTGTGAGCTTCAAGGGCGGGGTGTTCGACGGCTGCGTTCCGGATCCCGAGACTGTAGAGATTGCGATTATCGACCTGCCCCATATTTCCAATTTCACGGATTTCGACGCGTTGCGCATTGAGCCTGACGCTCGTGTCACGGTCGTGCGGACCGCACGGGACCTGAACCGACCTGACGCCGTCATCTTGCCGGGCAGCAAGAATACGATCGGGGACTTGCATTATCTCCGAGTAAACGGGATCGAGCCCGCATTAAGGCGACTGACTGAGCAAGGAACTGAACTCATCGGCATCTGCGGAGGATTTCAGATGCTCGGAGACAGTATCACGGACCCGCACCATCTGGAGTCGGAAAGCGGCGCGATCGGCGGCCTCGGTTTTCTCAATGTCACTACGGTGTTAGCTCCGGATAAGACTCTGAACCGCTCGGACGGCGTCCATCTGGAATCGGGCTTGCCGGTCACGGGATATGAAATCCATCACGGACTCAGCGCGGGACCGGGCATCGAACCGCTCGTGCGACACAACAGCGGTCACTTCGACGGCGCGAGATCTCCCGACGGTAACGTGTGGGGCACGTACTTCCACGGAATATTCGATTCGGACGTATTTCGCAGGTGGTTCATCGATAGATTGCGGACGCGTAAGGGAATGGCGCCAATAGGCAAAGTGTGCGCCTCGTACAATCTGGAACCGGCCTTGGACAAACTGGCGGACGTGGTCCGTGGGAGTCTGGACATGGCAGCAATTTACCGATTGATGGGTCTATGATTGCGTTTGAGTACCAAATCCTGATCGCTCTGTGCCTGGATCTGATCGCGGGAGATCCTCGGTGGGTTCCGCACCCGGTCAAGTTCATCGGAAAGCTCGCTTCCGCGCTGGAAGCGCCCATGCGAGCACGTATTCCCGATGCGCGGGCAGCCGGTGCGGTAACAGCGCTTCTGGTCCTCGCGATAACGGTTGCAGCCGTTTGGCTGGTCATTTCGTGGTCGCGTGCGCTCAGCCCGCTCCTTGGCGACGCTGTCTCGATCTATTTCATGTATGCCGGAATAGCGGCCAGGGACATGGTAAGCCACAGCACCGACGTGTACGAAGCGCTGCGCTCGGGCTCCTTGGACGAAGCCCGACGACGGGTTGGAATGATCTGCGGCCGGGACATCGCTTCGCTCGATGCAACTGGAGTGACAAAGGCGGCGGTGGAGAGCGTTGCTGAGAACCTGGTGGACGGCGTCACCGCGCCGCTGCTCTTCGCTGTCATCGGCGGACCGGTGGGAATAATGGCATACAAGGCTGTAAATACACTGGATTCCACTTTCGGCTACAAGAATGACCAGTACAGAGAGTTTGGCCGGCTCTCCGCCAAGATCGACGACGTGGCTAATTTCGTGCCTGCGAGGCTCACTGCTTTGCTGGTTCCTGTTGCCGCGCGGCTGCTCGGCGAGAAATCAGTCGGAGCGTGTCAGGTGTTGCTCAGAGACCGCCTGAAACATCCCAGCCCCAATGCGGGGCAGACCGAGGCTGCCGTCGCGGGAGCGCTCGGTGTGCAGTTGGGCGGTCCCAGCTATTATGGCGGGCAACCGTCGAACAAGCCCACACTCGGCGATCCGGTGGAGGCGATCGAACCCGCCCACATCTTGAGGGCGAACGCGCTCCTCGTGGTGACAACGATCCTCTTCTTCGGGCTGATGCTGGCAGCACGCGCGATCGTTTTGGGATGACCGGAGGGAATGCGTCCTCTGTTTTGTCCAGGAGAGGGTATTGCCGTGAGGACGAAGAACAACGCCATGATGCTCACGAGACGGAGACCTGGGATTCTCGGCCGTAACACAGGCCTTCTTTGTCGATGGTCCTTGCCCCGCGCGTCGTTCCCGCGAAGGCGGGAACCCAGGAAAGACAGCTGGATTCCTGCTTCCGCAGGAATGACGGGGGGTTGGCCAGAAAAGTCGGATCAGCATTCCGGAAGATTTTTTGAGCAACGTACGCTCCATTTCATAAATATGGTGACGAATTGCAGACAGCATTGGTGGGACAGGCATCTTGCCTGTCATTCCAGCTTGGACAGGCAAGATGCCTGTCCCACCAAACCAGCAATACCGAACTCTTCTCGTCGTCCCCAGTTCGGTGGGTCACCATGATTGCGAAACGGAGTTCTCAGGAGCGCCGAGACATGAAGATCGATAGGGAGATCTGAGTGGCGATCCCATGCCCCAGAATCATTGTGGCTGGCACGCACAGCGGCGTCGGCAAGACATCGGTGACGCTCGCGCTCGTCAGTGCGTTGCGGCGTCGAGGGCTGCGCGTGCAGCCTTTCAAGGTTGGGCCTGATTATCTCGATCCGACGTACCTGTCTGTCGCTGCCGGCAGGCCTTGCTACAACCTGGACGGCTGGATGACCGGCAAGGACTACGTGCGGAAGGTATTCGCCGAGCGTGCTGTCGCCGCGGACATCTCAGTGATCGAAGGCGTAATGGGGCTGTTCGATGGAAGCGACCCGGTCGGCCCTGAAGGGAGCACCGCAGAGATCGCGGCGTGGTTGGATGCTCCTGTCATCCTTGTTGCGGACGTGCACGGATTGTCGCGCAGCATTGCAGCCCTAGTGAAGGGTTACGCTACTTTCGATCGAAGCGTGCGAATCGCGGGAGTCGTGGCCAACAACTGCGGCACGGAACGTCACGGGGTTTGGTTGGCTGAGTCGCTTGACGCGTCCGATCTCCCCAGGCTGGTTGCCGCAATACCGCGAGGGGCATTCCCAGAACTTCCCCGTCGTCATCTGGGGTTGGTGACCGCTGATGCCGGCATTCTTGGCGAATCGGTGCTCGACGCGCTCGGCGAGGCATTGGAACGCCACGGGTCCGTCGACGAGATTCTGCATCTTGCACGGGAAACGTCCGACATCTCGATGGGTGAATCTCCGCAGACCGGCACCACGTCGGACCGGCGCACGAGATTGGGCATCGCTCATGATGCGGCATTTCACTTCTATTATCCGGACAATCTGGATGCGCTTGCGGCCGCAGGGTGCGAACTCGTGCCGTTTTCTCCCGTCGCCGACCCGGAGTTGCCCGAAAATCTGGACGCCCTTTATCTCGGTGGAGGTTACCCCGAAGAACACGCGGAGGAGCTTTCGAACAATACCAGCATGATCGAGTCGGTACACTGTTTTGCCGCCCGCGGCAGACCGGTGTACGCGGAATGCGGTGGCCTGATGTACCTCTCGCAGGGCGTGGAGTCGAGAGAGGGCAAGCGTTTTCCGATGGTGGGGCTGCTCCCAAGCTGGACGCGAATGCTCGGCAGGATCAAGTCCTTGGGATACGTGGAAGTCGCCCTTGCGAAAGACTCGCTTTTCGGCGTCGAAGGGTCCAGCCTCCGAGGCCACGAGTTCCATTACTCGGAATTGGTGGGCGATCCAACGGATACGGGCGAATGGACGCCAGTTTACCGCACTCGATATAGACGAAGAGATGAGTGGAATTCCGAAGGATTTCAGTCGGGAAACATCCTCGCCAGTTATGTCCACATGCATTTCGCGTCGAAACCTGGCGCTGTGGATCACTTTCTGACTGTGTGTCGGAACGCCGGCTGAAGCAGTGAAGGCATAACATGAACGAAAGTAACAACATACAAAATTCGACAATGCGCTCGGCGATTCACGACCTGTACGAACGCCCCATGAGCGGTGCAGCCATCGAAGCACGGTCCATGGAGACCATCGACAGCGAGGTAGGTCCTCATGCATTCACACGCGATCAATGGGAAATCGTCAGGCGCATGATCCATACCACCGCCGATTTTCGGCTGGTGGAATCGGTCCGGTTCTCGCCGGATGCAATCGAATCGGGAACGGCCGCGCTTAGAGCCAGGGCGCGGATATACGTCGATTCAGCAATGATCAGAGCCGGCCTTTCGCTTGAGAGGCTCAGGGCAGTGAACCCTGATTACGCAGCCGAAGATATTCTCTGCCACGTGGCAGACGCGGACGTTGCCGCGGAGGCTGCAGAACGCGGACTTCCGCGATCTCTTTTTGCCGTGCGCAAGGCAAGCCGCGCGTTGCACGGCGGAGTAGCCGTTTTCGGCAATGCGCCGGTGGCACTGCTGGAACTCAACCGGATGATCATCGAAGAAAGTGTGCGGCCGGCGCTGGTCGTCGCCATGCCTGTGGGCTTCGTGCATGTGACTGAAAGCAAGGAAGAGCTGATGGGCCTCGACGTGCCGTTCATCGCCGTCCAAGGACGCCGCGGAGGCAGTCCTTTGGCTGTCAGCACAATTCACGCGCTGTGCTCCATCGCTGTTGCGAACCGGGGCCGACGCTCTCAATGAGAGAGGTGATGAAATTGGGTGATCCGAAAGACAAGGCAATAATCCTTCTGGGACACGGAAGCAGAGTACCGAAGGCGGGCCGGAACATGGAGAAGATCGCCGCAGGCTTGCGCGCCAAGTACGGCTACAAGATCGTGGAAGTGTGCTACATGTCCCGCCTTGGTCCGCATTTTCCCGAGACCATTGCCCGATGCGCCCAAAAAGGCGCAACCGACATCATGGTTATGCCATATTTCCTTCACGACGGGTTGCACCTGATACTGGACATCCCGGAGATGATGCAGGAAATCGCGGCGAATTATCCGCACGTGAAGCTGGTACTCGGTCGAAATCTGGGATTTGACGAAGTCTTGGTAGACCTCGTCGAGCGCCGCATTGAGGATTCGAGCGGGGTCTCCGACATAAGAGAGTTGGAACTCGCTCCCAGAGATAATTTTCCGGTGCCTGAAGGTCAGTGCGTGTTTGTCCCGATGAAGCCCGAAGAAGCGGCCAAGTTCCTCGCTGAGACTGAAGGCGAGGTCGCAGAGGGAGTTACGAAACAATGAGACGAACGCCGGCGGGTATCCTTTTCTTCATGGCCTCCTCAGCGACGGTGATTGCCGCCGACCCGGCGTGGGCCATGCATGTTTCCGAGGGCATACTACCTTTTTCGTGGGCTGCTTTGTGGGCAGTCGTGAGTCTGCCGTTCCTTGCGTGGGGGATGCGGGACCTGCGTGAGCGAAGTCAACGCGAGCCCCATTTCAAGGCGCTCGTGGGCCTGGTGGGCGCCGGTGTGTTCGTCATTTCCTGCATGCCCATACCAGTCCCTACCGCTGGGACATGCTCGCATCCGTGCGGGACCGGCATAGCCGCAATCCTGATCGGGCCTTGTCTCAGTAGTGTGGTGGCCAGCGTGGCGCTGACTCTGCAAGCGTTGTTTTTGGCGCACGGCGGGCTCACGACGCTTGGCGCGAACATCTTCTCCATGGGGATCGCAGGATCTTTCGCGGGGTACGGAGCGTTTCGCTTGGCCCGGAGCCTCGGAGCTTCCCCATTCGTTGCGGCCTTCTGCGCCGGACTTCTTGCCGATTGGGCGACGTACGCAGCGACTTCACTGACCCTGTCACTCGCCCTGCACGATGACGGCTCCTTTTGGAGCATGTTCGTAAGCATCCTGCTGGCCTTCGTTCCGACTCAGGTTCCGCTGGGTATCTTGGAAGGCTTCATTTCGGGTGTTGCCTATGGATTTGTGCACTCTCGTCGGCCTGAGATTCTCGGCACACTGGTGAAAGGAGAGGCGCCATGCAGCAGTTCATGAGACTCGTAGCGACCATGGCTTTAATTTTGGTGGTTGTGTCTGCCGCACCGAATGCCTTTTGCGACGAGTGGCCGGGCGTTGACGAGGCGGTGGTCAAGAAATTCGCAGACCAGGCGGGGCGTCCGGCAAGAGAGCCTTTTATCAACCCGCGTGGAGACATGCTGCTGTTTGTCTTTCTCCTCGCTGGAGCAGGGGGAGGATTCGTCGCGGGATACTATTTCAGAGGGCTTTTCCCTCCGCAGCCTGAGCAAGCGCGAAACACATCGCATGTTTGACCTTTTTTCCGACATATTTGCGCGGCGCGATAACGCACTGTCGCGAATTGACACACGAGTGAAGCTCGTCATCGCGTTGAGCGCCATCATCGTGGTGATGTTCTCTACGCGCGTTTTTCTGCCGCTCGGTATTTGCGTCGTCTGTCTTTCAACCATGCTCGCCGTTGGTTTGCCTCTTCGAATCGTCTTTCTCAGGCTGGCCGGTCCGCTGGGGATTGCCGTCGTTCTGGTGATTTTGCAGGCTTTTTTTTCCAAGGGCACGCCCGTCCTCCAGTTCACTATCTTCAATACGGATGTTGCGGCAACACGAGAAGGACTGTGGAAAGGAACTCTGCTTGCCTCGCGGGTCCTGGGATCGATGAGCGCGGTGCTGCTCCTGGGCGCAGTGACTCCCGCGTACAAAGTGTTTCATGCCCTCAGATGGTTCGGCGTCCCGGAAAGCTGGGTTGAGATTGCCCTCTTGGTGTATCGATACACATTCGTACTCCTGGACCGGACGGCCGACGTGGCTGAAGCGCAACGGGTTCGCCTCGGGTATTCCAGCTTCAAGCGCTCTCTCGATTCGGTCGGAGTTCTGGCCGGCACTGTCATCACTCAGTCTCTGGATCAGGCAGTGCGAACGCATGAGGCGATGGTACTGAGAGGATACGACGGGAGTATCCGTTTCGGTTCCTTGCCGAGAATCTCCGCTCACGATCGCGGATGGGGGATGGTCGCGGTGCCGACCCTAGTAGCCCTATTCGGTCTGACTGAATGGTGGCCCCTGTGACAAGTCCTTTGGCCGTGGAAGCAGCGGGTGTGACGTACACATATCAGGAAGGTACCCGCGCCCTGGAAGACGTGGATTTCGCCGTCAAGTCAGGCGAATTCGTTGCGATGCTCGCGTCCAATGGTTCGGGGAAGACCACGCTCATCAAGGTGCTGATCGGCCTTCTCAAGCCTGAGCAAGGGACAGTGAAGATCAACGGGGCTGACCTCAGGCGGCTGTCACGAAACGAGCTGTGCCGTCAGGTGGGGTTAGTGCTTCAGAACCCGGTGGATCAGCTCTTCGGCGCGACTGTGGAAGAAGACGTGGCGTACGGCCCGAGGAATCTCGGGCTGGATGAATCGGAAGTTCAGCGGCGAGTGACCGAATCGCTGGAGCTGGTGGCTGCCGGCGACTTGCGCGGGCGCGCCATCCATCACCTGAGCTTCGGCGAGCAAAAGCGCGTCTCCATGGCCGGAATTCTGGCTATGCAGCCATCCATTCTGATCCTGGACGAGCCCACCGCTGGCCTCGACCCGGCTGGCGAAGCCATGATGATGAGGCTGCTCAACTATCTGAATCGCCAATTCCACATTACGGTTATACTCGCAACGCACTCGGTCGATCTGCTCCCGTTGTTCGCAGACAGGATCTACGTGCTGCGGCGGGGCAGGGTTCTCAAGGAGGGCGCTGCCGAGACCATATTCTGCGACCATGAAATGATCGACGAGGCGTGCCTGAGGCTGCCTTACATCGCGGACCTGCTTCACAAAATGAAACAACACGATGGGGTCCCGATCAACGGGCTGCCCCTCACCATCGGGGAAGCACGTCTGCGGTTGCTGGAACTGATCCCCGAGAACCTGATCGTGAAGCAACACGAGGAGACGGGCTCATGAAAGGGAGCCGCACCGGCTTCACGACGGGAACATGCGCAAGCGTTGCGGCGAAAGCAGCTACGGTGCTACTAGCGACCGGCCGAGGTGTCAACGAGATCGAGATCGGCCTGCCGGACGGCTCGCGGGTGCGGCTGCCCGTGGCGGCAAGCGAATCGGACGGGCGTTCAGCTTGGGCTTCGGTTCACAAGGACGCCGGTGATGACCCCGACATAACGGATGGTTGCATTGTCACGGCTCTGGTGAAGTGGAATGATTCGCGTGAGATAGCCTTGCTCGCGGGCGAAGGCATTGGTACAGTCACCAAACCGGGTCTCGCCATACCACCGGGAGAACCCGCGATCAATCCGGTTCCACGGCGCATGATCGCGGAAGCGGTTCGAGAAGTCACGGATCGCGGCGTAGACGTGACACTCTCCGTAGCCGGCGGCCGGGAATTGGCCAAGAAGACATTCAACCCGAGATTGGGCGTGGAGGGCGGCCTGTCGATACTTGGGACATCGGGCATTGTTCGGCCGTTCAGCCACGCGGCCCTTCGAGATGCGCTCAAATGCGGTTTGAATGTTGCCGTAGCTTGCCACGTGACGCGGCCGGTGTTTGTGCCGGGCCGAATCGGCGAAAAGGCGGCTCGGAGGATGTTCGAGCTCGAACCGGAACAGGTGGTCGAAGTCAGCAACGAGTGGGGCTTCATTCTGGATGAGACGGTCGAAGCTCCTTTTGAACGGCTGCTGATTGTAGGGCATCCCGGCAAATTGGCGAAACTCATGCTCGGTTGGTGGGATACCCATTCTTCGAGGTCCGACAGTCCCGTGCCTGCTGTGCAAGACCTCGCGCACAGCTTACTCGGAGAGCGCCCACCGGACAGCGCGACCGTCGAGGGGATCTTTCGCGCCCTGCCGGATGCCGGCAAGAAGATTGTGGCAGCTGCTTTGGCGACTCGCATACGGGAAGCGGTGCACGACCGGATAGCAACCCGATTCCCGGTTGCCGTGCTTCTGGTGGATTTGAGCGGCACGCCCCTAGGACAAGACGGAGACATGACCGCGTGGCCACGGAAGACCGAAAAATAGTGATCGTTGGATGTGGGCCCGGATCTCCGGACTACCTCGCCCCGGCGGCGGTGAAAGCGGCCCGTCAGGCGAAAATCCTGATCGGAGCTAAGCGGTTGCTGGATCTCTTTCGTTCTTCAACGCAAGAGCTTGTTCCAATGGGACGTGCCATCGATGAAACGCTCGACATAATTCATGCGCGCCTTGACAGCGGCCGGATCGCGCTCCTCGTAAGCGGAGATCCGGGATTCCACAGCCTGGCCGCCGCGGTGATCAAGCGCTTCGGCCGAAAAAACTGCTCGGTCGTACCTGGCATAAGTTCCGTGCAGGCCGCCTTTGCGGCGATTGGTGTTGACTGGGCGGACGCCGTCATTGTCAGTGCGCACAAGCAGGACCCGGATTTTGATCCTTCGTGCTCGAATGCCGACAAGATAGCGGTGCTTTGCGGCCGCGCGGCATCGCTGACTTGGATTGCCGATAAGCTCTTGCCAATTTTGCGCGACCATCGCGTGTTCGTGTGTGAAAATCTGACTCTGGAAGATGAGCGGGTCCGTGAAGTCCGACATGAAGACCTCGGGACGCTCCAAGTATCGTCTCGAACCGTCGTAATTATCATTGGAAGGAATGTGCTTATTTGAAAACAGGGACCTTGTACGGAATCGGTGTAGGGCCGGGCGATCCGGACTTGATCACGGTGAAGGCCGCTAACATTTTGCAGAGCACGCGACACGTGTTTGTTCCCAAGGCGAAGCAGGACGGTGGGAGCGTCGCACTCACTATCGCTCAGAAACACGTTCATCCTGACGCGAAGGTCTACGAACTCGTCTTTCCCATGACCACGGACAAGTCCGAGCTGAAAAAGCGCTGGGATGAATCCGCCCGACAGGTGGCAAATGTCCTGCAATCCGGAGAGGATGCGTGCTTTCTCACCTTGGGAGACGTCTTTCTGTATTCCACGTACACCTATATGCTCCGGGCGCTTAGACAGCTTGTGCCTGACGTGAACGTCGTGACCGTGCCGGGAATTACTGCATTCAGCGCCGCGGCGGCCCTGGCCGAATTCCCTGTGGGCGAGGCCAAGGAGCCTGTTACGATCATTCCTACAGCGGACGATCTCGATCAGGTCGTTCAAGCCCTCGCAACCGGTGGCACCGTGGTGCTCATGAAGATTGGCAGACGTCTTCATCGGATTCTGGATGTGCTCGAAAGGGCCGGCGCTTTGGAACGAAGTGTATTCGTCTCCCGAGCGGGAATGGCCCAGCAGCGAATTGTCGAGGATTTGTGCACTTTGCGAGGCGAACAGGAAGACACAGGCTATTTGTCTATCATCTTGGTGCGTGGAAAAGGAGAAAACACTCCGTGAAGGTATACTTCGTCGGCGCCGGTCCGGGAGATCCGGAACTTTTGACCGTCAAGGCCCAGCGGCTGCTCAGCGGATGCCGGATGTGCATCTATGCCGGTTCACTGGTCAATCCAGCCGTCCTGAACCTGATTCCGGTGGACGCGGAGAAACACGACTCTGCCGAGTTGGACCTCGAAGAGATCGTGAGTCTCTTTCGTTCCGCGCGCGACAGAGACATCGACGTTATCCGGTTGCACTCCGGCGACCCTTCGATATTCGGGGCTATTCGGGAACAGATGAACGAACTGGACAAGCTCGACATCTCCTACGAAGTAGTGCCGGGCGTGAGCTCCTTTCAGGCGGCCGCTGCCGCTCTTCAGGCCGAGTTGACCGCGCCGGAGGTTTCGCAAACGATCATACTCACTCGCGCCGAGGGCCGTACCCCTGTGCCGCAGGAACAGAACTTGAGCGTGCTTGCGGCAACGCACTCGACGCTCTGCATATTCCTCTCCGCCCACAAGTTGGGAGAAATCGCGGCCACGCTTCGGCCTTACTATGGGGAGAACTGCCCGGTCGCGCTCGTATATCGAGCCTCCTGGCCCGATGAACTTGTAGTTCGCGGCACCCTGGCGGACATCGCTGAAAAGGTGGCTCCTCTGGCCCTGAGAAAGACGGCCATGATCGTCGTAGGGCGCACTCTTTCGCGGGAGATCCCCGCGTCTAAATTGTACGATCCGGCCTTTTCGCACGAATATCGCAAGGGAGAGAAGGAATGAGTGTTGCGCTCGTTACGCTCTCTGTTGAAGGGGCGCGACTTGCGGGGATTCTTGCGAGTCGGCTTCCTGATTGCCGCGTGTTCGTCCACGAGAGTGTTGCGAGTTCGCCCGATGTCGATTCTTTTTCCAGCATAGCCGACTTAACCAAGCGCATCTTCCACAGCCACGCAGGCATCATCTTCATCGCGCCTTGCGGAGTGGCCGTGCGCGCCGTCGCGGCGCTCTTGCGGCACAAGACCACAGACCCCGCGGTGGTCGTGGTGGATGTGCGGGGAAGGTGGGCGGTGAGTCTTCTCAGCGGACACGAAGGCGGGGCAAACGATCTTGCCTTTTCGGTGGGTAACATTCTCTTTGCAGAGCCCGTGATTACCACGACAACCGAGGCGCTCAAGGACCTCATCGTTGGCGTTGGGTGCCGCAAAGAGACCGAAGCGGCTCAAATCGTCGCGGCTGTGAAGACTACGCTGCAGGGCGCGGGCCTGGACCTCTCGATGGTTCGACTTCTCAGTTCCGCTGACGTGAAGGCCAGCGAGAGGGGGCTGATCGAAGCAGCGAGCGAGCTTGGAGTGCCGCTGCGTTACATATCTTCGCAAGAAATCCGCAGTTGCGCACAAGAGTTTGAGCACTCGGATTTCGTGAATTCAAGAGTTGATATTCCCGCGGTAGCGGAGCCTGCTGCTCTTCTTGCGGGAAGGAGGACACAATTAATCGTCAGAAAGACACGTCACAACGGAGTGACCGTAGCGGTGGCGCGGGAAAGCTCTTTGTAGTGGGCATCGGACCCGGGAGCCCGTGGGATCGCACGCGGCGAGCGGAACAGGCTATAGCCTCCAGCCAGATTGTGGTTGGATACAAGAGGTATCTCGACCTGGTCAAAGATCTGATCCAGGGCAAAGAGCTGATTTCTTCGGGTATGAGAGCGGAGAAAGAACGCTGCCGTGCCGCGCTTGAGAAGGCCGAAGCTGGCGCAACGGTAGCGCTTGTTTCGTCAGGAGACGCGGGCATCTATGGCATGGCCGGCTTGGCCGTGGAAATGGCCTCAAGCCTCGGTATCAATGTAACTATCGAAATCGTGCCGGGAGTCACCGCAGCCGGCGCGCTCGCAGCGAAAGTCGGCGCGCCCCTCATGCTTGACTTCGCGTGTATCAGTCTGAGCGATCTCCTCGTTCCATGGGAAATGATCGAGCAGAGGTTGGAAGCGGTGGCTCAGGCGGATCTGGTGGTCGCGCTCTACAACCCGCGCAGCAAAAGGCGAACGAATCAGTTGGAGCAAGCAGGGGAAATCTTCCGAAAGCACAGACCGGGCAGCACACCCGTCGCAATAGGAACTGCGCTGGGAACTGAAGAGGAAGTCATCGTTCTGGCCGATCTGGATAGCTTCCTCCGGCAAGAGATCAACATGCGCAGCGTCGTGATCATAGGTAATCGCTCTTCCAGGGTGATTGGCGGGCTTTTTGTGACGGCGCGCGGCTATCGGCTATGATCCTCCTCATCGGTGGTACGAGCGAAACTGCTTTGGTGGCCCAGGCTTTGGCGGACGCGGGCTTTGTGGTCGTAGTTTCGACGGCTACTGACTTGCCTCTGGAGATCGGGAGCCATCCCAACATCTCACGCACGAGTGGTGCACTCGATTCGCAAGGAATAGAGCGACTCGCCGGCGAACTCCGCGCTCGCATGATCGTGGATTGTTCCCACCCTTATGCGACCGCGGTGAAAGCAAACGCAAGGGCAGCAGCGAAAGCACTCGGCATTCCTTACGCGCAATGGATGCGTCCGCGCGTGCCGGAGTATGAAGACTGGATCATTGTCCGAGAAACCCATACACTTGCCGCCGAGACCGCGTGTGCTTTCGGCAGTCCGGTGTTGGTAACGACCGGGGCCAAGAACCTTGCCCCCTACGCGGCTGAGGCGAGACGAACCGGTGTTGAACTCGTTGTGCGCGTTCTGCCGTATCAGAATTCCCTCGTGGCTTGCCACGACGCCGGGATTGATAGCGAAAGCATCGTAACCGGTCGCGGGCCCTTCTCGGTCGAAGAAAACCTCAAAGTCATACGGCGCTTCAATATTGGGGTCGTGGTTACCAAAGACAGCGGCGAAGCCGGCGGAATGCCGGCCAAGATCGAAGCCGCTCGCGTCGCAGGATGTCACCTAATTGTGATACAAAGACCGGCCAGTTGTGATAAAGAGAATTTTACCGACGTGTCGAGACTTGTTGCCGCGGTCGGTAAGCGCCTCGCTATGGCTTGAGATCGAGACGCTCTGTGCGGACCGACCGGCCGTGATCCGTGGATGAAAACCAAATTCAGGGAGGCCGATATGGGTGTACATCAATTCTCCGTGTACAGTGCTTTGAAGCGCAACGCATTGATCCATGGGGATCGCGCAGCCTTGATATACGGGGGGGAACGAATCACGCACAGGCAATTGCTGGCCCAGGTTGACAAGGTTGCCTGCGGACTGGCCGCGGCCGGTGTCGAAAAGGGCGATCGACTGGCCGTACTCGCTGAAAACAGTTTGGAATTCATCTACCTTTATGGCGCCGCCGCTCGAATCGGCGCGATCATGGTGCCCGTAAACTGGCGACTGAAGCCCGAAGAAGTGGAATTTGTCATCGCTGACGTATCTCCCCGCATAATATTCGTGGGAAGCAATTTTCACGAGATGGCTGCTCCGCTGATTTCGCGTTTGAGCCTTTCCGCGCGGAGCTACTCCATGGGAGAAGCGGCCGGCGAATTCGCAGCCTTTGACCGGTTGATGCAGAACGAAGGGATTTCCGACGAAGACGAAGTCGGTGCGGATGACGGGTTCGTCATCATCCATACCGCCGCTGTTGCCGGGAGGCCGCGAGGAGCAGTTATTTCCCACGGCGGAGTTCTCGTTGCCGGGCTTCAATTGATCACGGGCTTGCAGTTGACGGAGCGCGACTGCAACCTCGGGATGTTGCCCTTGTTTCATGTTACAGGGGTGGGGTTCTGGTTGATGCTGATGCAAACGGGCGGCACCAGCGTCATTTTGCCCAGATTCGACGCGGATCGTGCGCTGAAACACATCGAGGAAGACAAGGTGACCGTATTTGCGACGTTTCCGCCGATCCTGTCCACACTTCTGGATCGAAACCAGGAGTTGAAGTGCGATCTTTCCAGTCTGAGGGCAGCGCTCGGTATCTTGGAACCGCCCGAAGTCGTGCAAAGATTCGAGCGGGAAACCAGTGCAACTTGCTGGATTGCGTACGGTCAGTCGGAGACTTCCGGTGGGATTACCGCTGCGCCCTTCTTTGAGAAGCTCGGTTCCGCGGGCTTGCCCGGAGTGATGACCGAAGTGAAGCTCATGGACGATCAAGGGCGCTTCGTCGAATCAGGACAGGTTGGTGAGATAGTCGTTCGCGGGCCGGTAGTGTTCAATGGGTATTGGAATCTTGAAGAAGACACGCGCCATGCTTTCCGTGACGGCTGGCATCATACGGGTGACACGGGCAGGATGGACGAAGCGGGCTACTTGTACTATACCGGTCGACTTCCCGAAAAGGAATTGATAAAGCCGGGCGGTGAGAATGTCTATCCCGCGGAAGTGGAAAAGGCCATCCTGGAGCATCCCAAAGTAGAAGAGGCCTGTGTCATCGGCGTGAGAGACGCCCAGTGGGGAGAAGCGATCAAGGCGGTTTGCTCGCTGAAACAGGGAGAATCGCTTGAGCCCGCTGAATTGATCGAATTCGTGGCCTCCAAAATCGCGCGATACAAGAAGCCCAAACACGTGGTCTTCGTTCCAAGCCTACCCAAGACAAAAGGCGGCGCGATCGACCGGGCAGGAGTGAAAGCCGCGCACGGCGATGGTTGATAGCAAAGCGGGCCCAAGTTCCGCGGTGAGATGACTTATACCAATGCGCTTTCAAGTAGGTACAATGGCACGACTCATGGACACGTGATGCCGAACAATAAAATCCCCCCTAACCCCCCTTTAACAAAGGGGGGAATACGTGTCCCCCCCTTTTCGTAAAGGGGCGATAGGGGGGGATTTTGGACGCTGCATCTGTCACTTGTTTGAACGAGCATTGGTATTAGCAGCCGCGTCCGAGGCTGTGGCACAGGAACCGATATCTTCGCTGCATGGTACAAAACGCCTTTGGAAAATTGAAAACACCAGGTAACCCGCGTCGTGCGGGTCGGCCATCGCAGACAATAGCGGAGGCCAGCGCAGGCGTGGCCGGCCGTTTTGATGTTACTCGCGTGAAAGCGGATTAGTAATTGCCTTCGATTCGGGGAAACGGGGGGACTCTTGCCAATTATTCCTTGACAAATATGCTAGGAAATGTGATGCATCGACGTATGTCGATACATGAATCCGACGGTTTGACGGCTTGTGCCGAGGCATTCAAGGCTTTGTCCAATCCCAACCGTCTCGCCATCTTTTTGCACCTCGTCGCGTGCTGCCCTCCAGGCACCTCCTGCTGTTTCGACGAGGAGATGAAGAGATGCGTCAGAGACCTCGGGAGAGGTCTCGACATCGGACAGCCCACGATCTCCCACCACGTCAAGGAACTTCGGACAGCGAAGCTGATCCACGTGGAAAAGAAGGGGAAGTATACCGAGTGCTGGGTTGATGGGCACACGGCACAAATGCTCGCAGATCTCCTGTTTGGCCGTGTGGCGATCAAGGGAGTGAGCGACACGACGGCAGAGGACGGCATGTGCTCGCGGTAACACGATTCCGAGGAGTAGCGCCGTATTATGGCTGCTAGAGACTGATTGGTGCATCACCAATGCCGCCGGGTGTGCTACTTGAAGTGAAATGCGGTCGCCCGGAGGCATCTCCGATGCGACCGAGAGCGTTCAGCATGTGCCGATGCCGTTCTTCAGGGTCTCTTCGCACAAATGACGTACTCTTTACGTCGTTCAGGGCCGCTTGAAACTGATCGATCTAGCACCATGATGCCGTAATCACAAATGCTCTAGGGGCAGGAGGTCTCCGCCAATATTTCGGTTGGCGATCGGGCGTTCGGTAGGCTCGCAAAAGTTTCTTTACAGCATTGGTCGACTATTGCGGCCTGATTTGACAGGCAGGAAACCGCTTGCCGATAACGGCAAGTACTCAGGTCCGCCAGCGGATTGGTTGAGTCTTCCCTCTCTGACCGAGTGCAACTGGTGTTTCAGGAATTCCTGCAACCAAACTTCACGGAACTAAGGAGGAGGCACAGTGAAAGAGCCCAGAAAGCTGATGCAACGGCGGGAGTTCGTGCTGGCTGCAGGATTGGTGGGAGCCGGTACGGCCGTGGGGGTGGCCGCGATCGTTAAAGACCGACTCCCGTCGGAGCCGATCGACCCCACGGGCGAAGGCACGGTGCGAAACCTGAGTGTTCTCAAGAACCTCAAGCCGCAGGAACAAGAAGATGTCCTCGTGCGCATGCAGCGGGAACTGGTGACAGCGATGGCCAAACCGGTTGAGAAGCGCCACTGGATCATGGTCATCGATATCCGCAAGTGCATCGGGTGCTATGCCTGTACCATCGGCTGTGTGGCGGAGAACAAGCTGCCGCCCGGGGTTGTGTACAGGCCGGTGACGACGCACGAAAGCGGCGAATTCCCCAATATCCAGATCCGCTTCATGCCGCGACCGTGTATGCATTGCAACAATCCGTCATGTGTGCCGGTTTGTCCGGTCAAGGCAACCTGGAAGAGGCCTGACGGGGTCGTGGTCATCGACTATGACAAGTGCATCGGCTGCCGGTATTGCCTCAATGCATGTCCGTACGGAGCCAGAACAAGCGATTTTGGCCGGTACTACTCATCGGATGCCGCTGAAGGAGCGCAGGCAGGCAAGGACCGTCCCGTGGAAGGACGGGTATTGCCATGGCAACGTGAGCCGAACAATGAATATGCGAAGAACTGGGACCGAAAAGATCACGGTTCGCCGGTGGGTAACGCCCGCAAGTGCCATTTCTGCCTGCACCGCTTGGAAGTAGGGCAGTTGCCCATGTGCGTAACCACGTGCATCGGCCGCGCGACGTACTTCGGCGACGAGAATGATCCGAACAGCCTTGTGGTGGCACTCAAGACCAAGAACAACGTGCAGACGCTGATTCCACACTGGGGCAATCAGCCGCAATGCTTCTACATCGTGTAGAGAGGGGAGGGATTGCCGTGACAAGTCATGTATCGGCGTCGTTCGGTATCGGACGGGAGACTGGGGCCGCGGCTTCGTGGAACGTCGTGGTCTGGCTTCTCTGGATCGTGTTGCTCGCCGCGGGAGTCTATGGGGTCGCCCTACGGTTTGCGTACGGCCATCAGCTCGCCGGCTACGGTTCCTTCGTGCCGTGGGGTCTGTGGATTGGGCTCTACTTTCTTGCAATAGGCATGTCCGGAGGGGCGTTTGTCCTTGGGGTCGTCGGCTACATTCTCGGCCTGCCGGGGTTCAGTAACCGCTCGGAACTCCGCATCGCGATCGTCTTGAGTGTGGCCGCGCTCATTCCTGCCTTCATCGGGGTGGCGCTGGACCTGGGGCATACTGAACGCCTGTTCAGCATCCTTTCTTCGCCCGTTTTCACCAGCATGATGGCCTTCAACGCCTGGATGTACAACATCTTCCTGGTTGTGGCGGCTGTCTGTTGGTTATTGAGTTTTGCACGCGACTCCCTATGGCTGAAACCTCTGTTGGTGCTGGGCGCTTTCATGTCCGTCCTCTTCCCGAGCCAAAGCGGGGTGTTCTTCGAGGCTGTCAGGACGAACGACTTCTGGCACAGCCCCATACTGTCCGTATTGTTTCTCGCTTCCGCTATAGCGTTGGGCGGAGCAGGACTCCTGGTGGTCCGGGCGCTTATCGGACCCGAGGCTGTTGGAGATGAGGCTGAAGCGGAAAGGACCCGCTCGTTGGATCTGCTTCGCATCGTCGTTATCTCGGCGATCGCAGTCCACGAGGTTTTCGAGTTCGCGGAGTTCTCTATCGCGTTCTGGAACCCAGGTGTGTTTTCTCCCAATGTGATGTTCGTGCTTTTCGGCAATTACTGGTCAGTGTTTTGGCTCCTTCACATTCTCCTGGGCGTAATCGTCCCCTTGGCGCTGCTGCTCACTCCTTCACGCGGCTTGTGGGCGCTCGGCGCATTGCTGGTAGTGGTGGGATTCGCGGCCGCTCGAATGACGGTTCTCATACCGGGACAGATTGCCGGACAGATTCCGGGTCTTCAGGCGGCCTTCCAGGATGTGCGATTGACATACCACTACAGTCCTACGGTAATGGAGTATCTGGTGGGATGCTTCATGGTCGCTGTAGGTGCGGCGTTGTTTTACGTTGGGATCAAATTGAGCAGGCTTCTCGCGCAACGCGCGGGCCTGAGCGTGTGAGGTGCGCCATGAACAATCACAAGCATGATGATACCACGACTCGCAGAGGCTTTCTCGCCGGAGGCGCGCTGTTGGGAGGAGCATTTCTCCTCGGGCACTCTGAAGCCACGGCTTCGAATAGACAGGCAAAGGGTAACGCGGTCATGAATTCCGACCGGCCTGACGCTCCCTATGAACTGGTCAAGCCGGGCAACATGATCTACACCGCGTGCCTGCAATGCAATACGGGCTGCGGCATCACGTGCAAGCAGCAGAACGGAATTATCACCAAGATCGACGGTAATCCGTACAACCCGTGGACCTTACTGCCGCACCTGCAGTATACCACCCACCCTGAAGATGCCGCGCCTGTGGACGGCTCGATTTGCCTCAAAGGGCAGTCCGGCATCCAAACGGCTTACGACCCTTATCGGATCAGAGAAGTTCTCAAGAGGGCCGGCAAACGTGGAGAGAACAAGTGGATCACCATCCCCTTCGATCAGGCAATCAAAGAGATTTGTGAAGGCGGAAAGCTCTTCGCATCCATACCCGGCGAAGAGAATCGCAACGTGGAGGGGCTCTCGACTCTTGTGGCGCTCAGAGACGCGAAGACCATGAAAGCCATGGCGGCCGACGTGAAGGCGATCCTGGACGAAAAAGACAAGGATAAGAAGAAGGCACTCGTTGAGGAGTTCAAGACCAAGCATGCGGGAGGTCTCGATAAGCTTATCGATCCGAATCACCCCGACCTCGGGCCGCGCAACAATCAGATCGTCGTTTCGTGGGGCAGGCTGAAAGGTGGCCGCAGCGACCTGTACAAGCGATTTTCCGAAGGTCTGGGCACGGTTAACGCGCACGGTCATACCACCGTTTGTCAGGGATCGCTCTATTTCACATGCAAGGCGATCAGTGAGCAGTACGTGGACGGCAAGTTCACGGATGGCAAGAAATTCTATTGGCAGGCCGATACCGAAAATAGCCGATTCATCTTTTTCGTGGGGGCCAATCTCTTCGAGGCCAACTACGGTCCGCCCAACCGGACCGTACGGCTGACCACCAACCTGGTGAGCGGTTATACGAAGATTGCGGTGGCCGATCCGAGATTCAGCAAGCTTGCCTCCAAATCGTGGAAATGGCTGCCTCTCAAGCCTGGCACAGACGCGGCGCTCGCGCTCGGCATGATGCGGTGGATACTGGAAAACAAACGGTATGATGCGAAGTTCCTTGCGTGCGCCAATAAGGCCGCCGCGGCTGCAGCCGGCGAAACGAGCTGGTGTAACGCGACGTGGCTGGTCGAAATCAAGGATGGAAAGCCGGGCAAGTTCGTGAGGGCCGCGGATGTGGGAGTTGCGGAGCCCGAGAAGCGCAAAACTAAGGACGACAAGGAATACGCCGAGAAGTTCCTGGTTGTTATGGTCGATGGGAAACCCACGGCCGTGGATCCCAACGATACCAAGAAGCCTGTTATTGGTGACCTTTTCGTCGACGCTACGCTGCCCAACGGCACTATCGTCAAGAGCAGTCTGCAGGTATTGCTGGAGAGTGCCCGTGCGCATGCCCTCAAGGAATGGGCCGACATCGCAGGGGTTCGGGAATCCGATATGGTGGCGGTTGCCAAGGAACTCACCAGGCACGGCAAACAGGCAGCGGTAGATGTTCATCGCGGACCCGCCCAGCACACCAACGGGTTCTACAACGTGCTCGCATGGATGACTCTCAACATGCTGCTTGGCAACTTCGACGCCAAGGGAGGCATGATAAAGGCTACCACGTGGGACACCATGGGCAAGGGCAAACTGTTCGACCTGGCTGCAAATCCGGGCAAGACAGGGTCCTTCGGCATTAGCTCGATACGGCATGGCGTCGATTACGAGAAGACAACGCTGTTTCAGGGCTATCCTGCGAAACGCAACTGGTATCCGCTAAGCAGCGACGTGTATGAGGAAATTATCCCGTCCATCGGTGATGCGTATCCGTACCCGGTGAAGGTGTTGTTCATGTACATGGGCGCGCCGACGTACTCCTTGCCCGCGGGGCAGACCAACATAGAAATTCTGTGCAATGTCGAGCGCCTACCTCTGTTTATCGCCAGCGACATTCTTATTGGAACCAGCTCCATGTACGCGGATTACATTTTCCCGGATTTATCGTATTTGGAGCGGTGGGAGTTCCAGGGCAGCCACCCGAACATTCCCAACAAGGTCCAACCGGTTCGGCAGCCGGCTATGGCGCCGATCCCCGAGGATTGCACGGTCTTCGGCAATCGGGTACCGTTGAGTTTTGAAGCGATGATCCTGGCCTTTGCCGAATATCTCAAGCTGCCCGGTTTCGGTGAAAACGGGTTTGGCAAAGGCCTGGACCTTAAGCACCTCGACGAATTCTACATCCGGGGAGTCGCGAACCTCGCGTTCGGCGAGAAACCCGACGGCTCGCAAGCGGTGCCTGACGCAGACGAACGGGAAATGAAGATATTCCGCGAAGCTCGTAGGTTTCTTCCCGAAGGAGTTTACAGCGAAGAGCGATGGAAGAAGATCGCGGGCGAGAAAATGTGGCCAAAGGTAATTTACGTGCTTAACCGGGGAGGCAGGTTCGAGGACCATGCCAAGGCGTACAAAGGAGACCGTGTAGCTCATCCGTATGCGGCGCTGCTGAATATGTATCAGGAAAAGACCGCGTCAACCATTCATGCGGGTACCGGCAAGAAGAACGCCGGAATAACCACCTATATGCCGATCATGGATTTTCACGGTAATGAGCCGACCGAGCTACGCAAAGATCACGGTTTGGTCCTCATCACGCATCGTTCGGTAATTCACACAAAAAGCCGGACGATTGCCGACCCCTGGCTCATGCCGTTATTGCCCGAGAATGGCGTGCTCTTGAATCCGGCCGACGCCAAGAAGCTCGGGCTGAAGGATGGGCAATCGGTGAAGGTGGTCAGCGCGACCAATCCTTCTGGGGAATGGAACCTGGGCGCGGGCAAGAACAAGCCGATGATCGGCAAGGTCGTCCTCACGGAGACCATGAGGCCGGGGGTCACGAGCTTCGTGCTGGGGTTCGGCCATTGGGCCACCGGAGCTGGTGACTTTACGATCAACGGGAGCCTGATCAGAGGAGAGAAACAGCGTGCCGCCGGCATCCACGCCAATGCAGCCATGTGGGTGGATCCCGCGCTTAAGAACACGTGTATGCTCGACCCTGTCGGAGGGAGTGTTAGCTTTTACGACACGCACGTCCGGCTCGTACCGGTCGTCTGATTGTCTTACCTGACCGTCAAAGGAAATAACCGACAACGTACCGCAACCCCAGTGCAGCGATGACGATTGCGAGCGCGGGGCGGATGATTTTGCTGGGCACATACTTCTGCGTGCGTGCGCCCAAATACATGCCCACAAAGCCACCGATTCCGAAGAGGAACCCAAGCAGCCAATCCGGTCGCACCGCTTGACCGGGAAGCGCGACGTACGGGCCGACGATTTCGTAGAAGAGCACACCTCCTACGGAAGTGACGCACGTTCCCATCAGCGTCGCCCCAGCTATTGTGTGGATCGGAAGACCGAAAAAGGAGACGATGAACGGTGCGATGATCGCTCCGCCGCCAATACCGTAAACTCCTCCTATCAAACCTACTACGAGCGACAGAGCGAAGAGGCCGGCAGTATGAAAACGGAAGCACTCTCCGAAGAACTCATATTCGGTGCACGAAAGGGACCAACTCAGCGTCCGGATGGCCGGCCGGCCGGGGTTTGAATCCGGACAGTCTGCAACAACGGCCTGCTGGCGCATCCTGGCTTCCGCAGCCTGTCCTGACGTCGCCTTGCCGCGATCCGTCAGGAGCTGAACCACCATACGCCCCCCAATGTACAAGAGGACACATCCGGCGAAAAGCTTGAACGCCCGCGGATCGGGAAGATACCACACTCGTATGAACAGACCGAGAAAGAGGCCGGGTATGGTACCGACGATAATATTCCACGCCAGGGGCCAGTTCATCCGGCCTTCTTTGAAATAGCGATATACAGCGCTCGGAATGCCCACAATATTGAAGACGAGGTTCGTTGGGGTTACCGCAGGACTGGTAAAGCCGAGGACGCTCATCTGAAACGGCAAGATGAGAAAAGCCCCCGATATACCTCCCATTGAAGTGAAAAAGGAGATAACGAGTCCCACCAGCGGCGGGAGCCAAATAGCCGTCTCGATTCCGGATACGGGGAAGGTCATTTTGGCCTCCAATTCCCTTGCAGACGGGAAAGGGGGGGAGCCCGAATATGTTGAGGGGCCACGGCATGTGGCACGTTTTTAGTCAAAATCGTGTTAGTATCATACGAAGCGCCCGCGATGCCTGTCAAGCGGTTTCTGCGGTTCCCCTTTCCTTGGTCGCAGGCAGCGGATGTGCTATACCGATTCTCGAAAGTAATTACAGATTGACTTCTGGGTGCCACTGCTGGCTTGTCCAGCAGTGTGATCCCATTCCGCGAAAACTTTCGAGAATCCGTATAGACTCGCCGCGTGATAGGATTTGCGCGCGATTGTGGAGACCGAAATCATGTCCACGGGCAAAGGTCAGGATTCCAAATCCGAGAAGTTCGTCCGTACAGGTGCCGATATTGGCCTCATGAATCCTGCGCGCATTTACGAAGCGTCAAAGCAGTCCCGGTGTCTCGACCCGATCCAATTGGCCGTTCTCGAGCAGTCCTTCCGCTCGTGGGCGGAAGCGTCATCACGCTCGGGTGTACGCTTCTCCAGACAGCGCATCCTGCTGATATTTTTGCTCATCAGATACACCGGTGCGAGACTCAACGAAGTCTTGGAACTTGACCTCCGCCGAGACATCGATATCGCTCAACGCATCGTCCGTTACGGCAGTGCCGACGAAGGCGACAGCTGGCCCGGGCGTGAGGTGCATATCTCCTCTCAGTTGGTTTCCGAAGTGCAAAGTATGTTAGGAAACGCGTCTTTCGCGAATGAGGCTCGCTCATTGCTCAAAGTGGACGCTGCTCACGTCCGTCGCAAGTTCTACGAGCGAGCCGCTGCCTGCGGGTTTGCTCAGGATCTCGGATCTCCCAACGCCATTCGCAGGGCCAGAGCCGTGGAGCTGATGCAGGACAACATGCCGCTTCCTGTGGTGCAGAGGATTCTTGGGCATTCGACTCCGAACCTCACAGCGTCCTTGGTTTCCTTTTCCGAACAAGACATACACCAGCTCACCAGGCACTTCGTTGAAAGAGAGAGCCAACGAAAGACAAGCGCTCGCAACACCTTTTTCGGAAAGATCGGCCGCATTGGAACAGGAGACATTCAGTCGCTCATCGAGCTGGTGACTGTTGGTGGCGACGTCATTACCACGGTGATCACGAACAACAGTCTCGAGAGAATGGGACTCAAAGTAGGCTCGTTGGTGACTGCGGAAGTGAAGGCGCCGTGGGTCGTATTGCAGAAGTCGGACACGGAACCGCTGTGCACCTCAGAAAATCTGTTCCGCGGCGCAGTGACACAAGTCGTACGCGGGATCCTCACCACGGAATTCATTGTCACCATCCAGGATGGGACCAAGCTGTGTTCCGTCGTCACTGAGGAGAGCAGGGTCAGGCTAGGCTTGGCCGAGAACGATCAGGTATGGGTCATGTTCAGCAGCTTTGCGGTGATTCTCCACGTCGACTGATCCACGATTGTATCCATTCATACCAGTGCGCAATCGAACCTGTGAGGCGTCCGGATGCCTCCTCCACTTCGGACGGCGGGCCTGACTTGGCTTCGGAGGCATACCGGACGCCTGTCAAAATCATTTCTTTGAAAGCGCATCGGTATCAGTTAACCAGGGAGAAGGAAGATTTCTCTTTCTTCTCCAGTCCACTTAACCCTTGACAATTTAATCGTTTATTTTTAATTTATGAAGTGAAATACATCATCCCGAGAAGGTTGACACACCATGTTTGATACGGCCTACAGCAACGACATGAGCATCGATGAGAGAGTGATGATGGCAATCGTGCGAGTCGCCGAACGCTTCAAGAAGAACGCATCCGCGCTTTTCAAGAATTGGGGGCTTACTTTCCCGCAGTACAACCTTCTCAGGGTCTTAGCCGCTTCCGAAAACGGGCAGAATACGATGAAGAACGTGAACCGAATCATGTTGGTTTCAAGCGCCAACATGACGGGCATAGCCAAGAGGTTGGAAAAAAGCGGGTTTATCACGAGGACGAGCGATCCGAATGATGAGCGGTCCAAGAGGCTGCAGATCACACCGGTGGGAATCGAGGTCCTGCAGGCTATTTCCGAGCACAAAGAGCGTAATGTAAAACAATATCTGAGGAAATATTCCAACGAGCAGAAAGAGGCGCTCCTGGTGACACTTCGCGATATCCTTAAACAGAGGAAATGAGCCCGGCACCGCATTGAACATTATTTTCCGCCTCAACGAGGGGGAACGCTAGCCCTTCTTGCGACTCTTCTGCATTCTGAAGCCGGTTTTCTCCCGAAGCGTCAATGAAGTCTCGAACGATCGATTCGATCCAGCCAGGCGTATTGTCGTGTTGGGCGGGCGGCATCTTACCTTCCTTCATTCATGACGATTGCACGAGAGGTGTCCCGGAAATGATGAACGGGCGACCTGCTTCCTCAGCTTTGGTTGTCACGCTTGCCGCGTGACGCACTCGCTGAAAAAGCTGACCGCCCGCATGTGGCTATACCAATGTGCGTTCCACCAAGCAACATTTGCATAGGTCAAAATCCCCCCTGTCCCCCTTTACTAAAGGGGGGGACCCGCATTCCCCCCTTTGATAAAGGGGGGTAGGGGGGATTTTACCGCTCCGCATCAGGTGTCAGTGCGTCGAGCCACAATAGCTGTATGAAAGCGCATTGGCATTAAAAGCATCACCGCTTTTCCAAACAGCTATTTCTTCTCCGCCAGGCTCTTCAGGATCTTCTCCGGGGTTATGGGCAGATCTTTGCACCGATAACCCGTAGCGTGATAGACGGCATCGGAGATGGCGGGCGCTGTGGGTGATGCAAGACCTTCGCCGCACTCCTTGGCGCCCATGGGGCCCTCCGGCTCATACGTGTCGATGTGGGCCACTTCGCTTGGCGGCATATCTGTGGCCATCGGCATCTTGTAGTCCAGGAAGTTGGTGTTGAGCGTCTTGCCTCCGTCCATGACGAATTGCTCCGTGAGCGAATAACCGAGCCCCATCTGAATGGAGCCTGCGAGTTGCCCATCAACACTCCTGGGATTGATCACCGTTCCGCAGTCATGGGCCGTCCACATCTGTTTGACCTGCACCAAGCCCGTCTCTTTGTCGACCTCCACCTCAGCAACCTGGGCGCCGAAGCCGAATGCAGGAGTCACTAAGCCTTTGTCTCTCGGTGTGTAAGAACCGCGGGCCACGAGTGGCTCCCCTCGATTCGCCTTTTGGACCATGGCGACAGCTTCTCCGAACGTTACCCCATAATCGGCCTTGACCTTGGATTGAACCCGTCCGTCTTTGCATTCCAACTCGTGGATGACGTTGAGGTTAAACCGGGCGGATACCGCGCCAAAGAGTTGCTGTTTGATCTTCTTTGCCGCGTCGAGCACCGCGTTGCCGCCCATCAGAGTCAGACGGCTTCCCCATGCGCCCAAGTCAGCTTGAGGCGTCATGGATGTGTCCGCGGAGGTGATCCGGATGTCTTCCATCGTCAGCCCTAGCTCTTCAGCGAGGATCTGTTTGAGGACGGTGTCGGAGCCTTGTCCGATGTCGGCAGCCATAGTGAGAAGATGCACGGTGCCATCGGAATACGCCCGTACTTCGGCTGCGGAAAACGGATATTGAGTATTGAACCAGTTGAACACTCCACCGGAAATGAAGCTGTAGCAACCGATACCGATGCCTTGGCCCGGTTTGAGGTTCTTCCGTTTTTCCCTCCAACCGCTCATCTCAGCCACTTTTTCGATTGCTTCGATGAAACCGCAGCTGGAAATGGTCGCCACATCAGGGATTTTGTCACCGCTCACCTGCGCATTCTTTATCCTCAGATCGACCGGGTCGATGCCCAATTCCTCTGCGGCGATGTTCATCTGGATCTCAGAGGCGTACAGCGACTGAGGAGCGCCAAACCCGCGCATCGCGCTGGCAGGGGGCTTGTTGGTATACACGTGTTCGCCATGAAAGCGGTAGCTGGGATAACGATACAGCATGGCGCCAAAGTTGCCGCACAGGAACGTGGCGGTCGGACCCATGGCGTTGTACGCGCCCCCATCCAGTTGGATTTTCAAATCTTTCGCGACGAGGGTCCCATCTTTCTTGAAACCCACCTTCGAGTGGATCTTCATGCCGTGTCGCCGCCTCCCGGCAACGAACTCCTCTTCTCTGCTGAGAGTGAACTTCACAGGCCGCCCGGTCTTCTTGGCCATAAATGCGGCGCAGAATTCCCACGTTCGCAGCTCCATCTTTCCACCGAAGCCGCCGCCGATATAGGGCTTTATCACTCTAATGTCGTTTTCGCGCATGCCCAGCGTCGAGGCCAGGAGGCACTGCACGATGTAAGGGACTTGGGTGGAGGTCCACAGAGTAATCCGGCCGTCCAAATCGACCTGGGCCATGGCAGAGCAGGGCTCAAGATACGCATGACTCACCGAGTGAACACGAAACGTATCTTCTCTGACATAGTCGGACTCGGCGAACCCCTTTTCAACGTCTCCGTATTTGATCTTTCGATTTACGCTGATATTAGTGGGGCAGTAGTCATGTACGATCGGGGCTCCCGGCGCAGTGGACGAATCGACGTCAAATACCGCGGGAACTTCTTCATATTCCACGTTGATCAGGGCGAGAGCTTCCTCAGCCGTGTCTTTGTCCACAGCGGCCACGGCGGCCACCTCGTCTCCGATGAATCGAACCTTGTCAACCGCCAGCGGATACTCGTCCTGGGTATCCGCAAACAGTCTCCAGTTCCCGTACTTGATCTTCGGCGTGTCGTCCGCGGTGATGACGCACTTGACCCCAGGGAGAGCAGCCGCTCGGCTGATATCGATATGTTTGATGAGCGCGTGGGAGAGAGGGCTTCTCAGTATCTGTCCGTGAAGCATTCCCGGCAGCTTCATATCATCGGTATATATGGCAGCTCCCCTGGCCTTGGTCGGAGCATCGGTCCTTGGGATGTCTGTTCCGATTATGCTGAATTCTTTCATGATCTTTCCTTTCCGTTCGGGCTAGCTCTTCTTTGCCCGCTCCTGTGCTTCCACAAGGGCCCGCCTGGTCAATACGGCCACCATTTGTTTGCGCCACTCTGCACTTGCTCGTACATCCGTGATCGGTTTCGCTTCGTCTGCGGCCTGATCGCCGGCCTTAACGATGAGTTCTTCAGTTAACTTCTTGCCCTGAACAAGATTCTCAGCCTTTGATGCACGCATCGGAATGGCTGCGACAGCACCGAGGGCAATCTTGGCCTCTTTGCACGTTTCACCTTCGAAGAGCGTCATCACGCCTACGCCTACAGCTGCGATGTCAACGCCGCAGCGGGCGGAAATGCGATGATACGAGGCGCCCGATTTCGCAGCGGGGACCGGCACGGTTATGGAAGTCACGATCTCTCCCTGCTCCAACGCGGTGAGCCCAGGCCCTTTAAAGAACTGATCAAGCGGAAGCCGCCTCTCGCCCTTTTGGCTCGCCGTGGTGACTTCAGCGCCCATGACAATGAGCGGGGGAGCGGTGTCGGCGGACGGGGCCGCGTTGCAGAGGTTTCCGGCAACGGTACCCATATTGCGGACTTGAACGTTCGCCATCACCTGCACCGCGTGAGCAAGGGCAGGGTAATGCTTCAGGACCTCGGGATGGTGGGCGACTTCCACGAGCCGGGCGGTCGCACCGATGGTCAGGCCTTTCTTGGAGTCAAAACTAATCCCGTTCAGCCCGTCGATTCCTTCCAGACCGATAACCGCCTTGGGCGTGAGCCGGCCAAGAGTCATTTTCACAACAACGTCCGTTCCGCCCGCCAAAACACAGACTCCGACGCCCTTTTCAGCGAGCAAGCCCAAGGCCGCTTCAAGTGTCTTTGGCGCAAAATATTCGAATTTCGGCAATCTCATTGTTATACCCCTTACTTGCTCTCCCGCATTTTCTCGGCCGCGACTCCGACGGCTTCCACAATCTGGTTATATCCCGTACATCTGCACAAATGCCCGGAAAGGCCTTTGCGTATTTCTTTCTCGGTGGGAGAGGGGTTCTTGCTCAACAGATGATAGGCAGACATCTCCATTCCCGCTGTGCAATAGCCGCACTGAATAGCGCCCGTCTTGACAAAAGCCTCTTGGATGGGGTGGAGCTCTTCGCCGGAAGGTGCCAAGCCTTCCACTGTCTTTACAGCCTTTCCATCCACTGTGACAGCAAGGGTCAAGCATGAGCTGACGGTCTTGTCATTCACGATGACCGTGCAGGCGCCGCAATCGCCGGTGCCGCATCCCAGCTTTGTCCCCGTCAGATTAAGGTCGTCACGGAGCACTTCATTCAATGTTTGCCACGGATCCACCGCCACTGAATATTCGTCGCCGTTGACCGTGAATTTGATCTGGTGTTTCATTTCTCTTCTCCTTCATCAACAAAGTCACTTATTTGCACGCATATTGGCATTAGACTGCTCTTTCTCTATCTTTCCAGTAATGCTCTCTTATTACCCGCTTGAGGATCTTTCCGGTCGGACTCTTGGGCAATTGCTGTAGAAACTCCACAGATTTGGGTTTCTTGTAGCTGGCTATGTTTTCCTTGCACAAGTTTATGATCTGCTCCTCCGTAGCCGTTTTCCCATCTTTCAGGACAACAAAGGCCTTGACCGACTCTCCCCAATAATCGTCGGGAACTCCGATAACCGCCACTTCCAAGACGGCATCGTCGGTGTAAATTATCTCTTCGACTTCTCTGGGGTAAATGTTCTTGCCACCGCTGATAATCATGTCATGCTTGCGGTCTACGATATACACGTATCGTTCATCGTCGAATTTGCCGAAATCTCCCGTATAAAGCCATCCATCCCGAATCGTCCTCGCCGTCTCTTCGGGGAGCTCCCAATAGCCGACGGTCATGGCATCGCTTCGCACAACGATTTCTCCCACTTCACCTGCGGCCACGTTATTTCCGTTCTCATCGACTATCCTCAGCTCGTAATCAAGCGCAGGACGACCCGCGGAGGCCAGTCTGGCCAATTCAGCCTCCGACCCCTCAAGCACATGATCCTCAGGCCTCAAAGCAGTGGTCAACGGCCCGGTTTCCGTCTGCCCGTACAGCTGGAAGAACTGGCACTTGAATCTATGCATGGTTTGCTTCAACAGTTCCACAGGCATCGGAGACGCTGCATAGATAAGCATTCTGAAAGAACTCAGATCGTACTCTTCGATGCGCTTTTCCTGAAGCATAGCGTTGATCATGGTGGGAACGAACTGACAAATGGTGACTTTCTCCGTCGAAAGGATATTCAAGACATCCTGAGGATCGAAGCCGCCCTCACGTCTAATGACGATGGTGTTGCCTGTGAAAAAGTGACGCATACTGTCGGCAAACGTCACGTGATAAAAGGGAAAAAGCAACAAAGCCCGGTCGTCGTGCCGAAGTCCCAACTCCACTGAACAAGTCATCATGTTTATCAAATCGTGACGATGCGTTCTCATAGCGCCTTTGGGCCGCCCTGTCGTGCCGGAGGTCAGGAAGATACTGACGAGATCATCGTCCGAAACACTGACCTTGGGCTCTGCGTCTTCCCCTCCGCTAACCAGCTCGTCGTAGTGCCTGAATTCACCCGATTCACCGTGCAGCGCGATAGGGAATTGAACATCCTTGACCTCGGAGGCGGTTGATTGCATGACCTGAGTGAAGTCTTTATCAAACATGACAAAACGAGGCTTGATATATTCGAAAATTTGTAGCAATTCTTTCTGCTTGAGCAGATTATTGATGGGGACGAAGACGGCGCCGGACTTGGCGCATGCAAAATACAGCTCTATGAACTCCGGGCAATTGTGCAAGAGCACGGCAACCCGGTCGCCTTTTTGCAGCCCCATCTTCACGAGGCTATCGGCGACGCAGTTGACGCGTCGGTTCAGCTCGGCGTACGTGATCCGCTCAGTCCCAAAGACCAAAGCAACCTTGTCCGGAAAGTTAAAAGCGCCTCGTCGAAGAACACTTCCAACGCTCATATGCATCGCCTCCCATTGGAGTTCACAGCAGTATACGCTCCGTCGAATAGACCGCGCGCGTCGAGTGGCGCGCGGCGGCATGTCTGTAGCGCTGAGATCGGCAGGCCCAACTGCGCTTTGAAGACCAGCCGCCGCCCGCCGTTGAAACTACTTTCTATACCGAGACTCAATCGAAGCAGTGAGTCGGCCGGATACCTCCTCCGCTTCGGAAGCATGCCGCCCGACTGCCGAAAATCACTTCTTTGAAAGCGCATCAGTATTACGGCATATTGGCATCAGTAGTAAGCCGGTGGGAACTTTGTCTTGTCCATGTCTTCCCACAGCGGACCCAGTTTCTCCTTGAAAAAAGGACCAAGACGCTGAAAGAGTTTGGCCCAATGAGTTCGTCCCTGCTCGATGCCTTCGAGGATTTCGGCGACAAGCTCGGGTAGCCGACTCAGCTCTTCCTTGGGGAGGAACGATACGGCTCCCAATTTTACCGCCAAGTTGAGACTCTCCACGTTTATTGCGTGGGCGGTCAACATGGCTGCGGGCAGCTTCTTTGCATGGCATGCTTCGAGAAGCGCGAATCCATTAACGCCCATTATGTCCAGGATAACGAGATCAAAGGATTCCTTGGCAATCCGATCTCGCGCCTCGTCAAAACTTTCCGCGGTGATGACCTGCGAAGTGGAGAGCACCTCTTCCACTGTTTCGAGAACGTCAGGCTCATCATCGACCACAAGAATCCTTTTTTTCTCCAGTACCGGGTAATCCATTTTATCCTCTCGCTTGTGTCTGAATATGGTTCCAATGGAATGTGGACGACCGGCACGGGCCGGTCACAACCAGTATGACCGATTGAACCTTTACAATCAAGCGGCTTGGCACGACCAACGTCATGGATTAAGCCCCAAACTACGACTGATGATCAGCTTCATGATCTCGCTCGTTCCTGCGAAGATGGACAGACAGCGAACATCACGGTAGATTTTGCAGACGCGATATTCCTCCATGTATCCATAGCCGCCGTGCAGCTGGACCGCCTGGTACGCGATTCGATTTACCATCTCCCCGAGCCAGTACTTGCCCATGGAGACTCGCTGAACGATATTCTCACCTGCGATATGAGCCTTTATCAGGCTGTTCAGATAAGTGCGGCCAAGCTCCACCTCGGTCGCCATGTCAGCCAGCCGAAAAGCACTGAACTGGAAGTTCCCGATAGTTTTGCCGAAAGCCTCGCGCGTTTTCGCGTAATTGAGCGCTTCCTTCAGAGCCTCCTCTGCCAGGCCCTGGCACTTGATGCAAACTTCGAGGCGTTCCTGCTGGAGCTTCTGCATCATGTACTTGAAGCCGGCACCTTCTTCTCCAAGCAGGTTCCCGGCAGGAACGCGACAGTCCTCGAAAAAGAGTTCAGCCGTGTCCTGCATATGGTATCCCATCTTCTCGAGTTTTCGGCCGCGATGAAATCCGGGAGCGTCCTTGTCTACCAGGATGAGGCTGATTCCTCGATGCCCGGCAGACGGATCGGTCTTGACGGCCAGAACGATCAAGTCCGCGAAATAGCCGTTAGTGATGAAGGTTTTTTGACCATTGATGACGTAGGAATCTCCGTCCTTGACCGCTCTCGTGCGAATGGCTGCGAGGTCGGAGCCCGCATTAGGCTCGGTTAGACCGATGGCCGTAATCACTTCACCGGTAGTGCACTTCGGAAGCCACTTCTCTTTCATCTCCGGAGAGGCGAAAGAATAGATATACGGTGTGGCGACATCGCTATGGAGGGGAACTTCCACACCAAATGCATTCCCGCGTAACAACTCCTCATTGATGATCACCGAGTATTCGAATCCCAACCCCAGGCCGCCGTATTCCTCGGGGAGCCAGGGACACAAGAAACCCTGTTCTCCCATTTTCAGCCATACGCTTCGCGGCACACCGCGCTGTTCTTCCCATTCGGCAACGTGGGGAGTGATTTCCCGAGCCACAAATTTCCGGAACGAGTCACGGAAAATCTGATGTTCCTCGGTACCATATATCGATTCGCTCATTCAACTTACCTCTTTCATCCTGCTATATTTGTTCATTGCCTTCTACTGCATCATCACATTCGGCAAGTATGTGGCAAGGCCGGGGAATAGAAACAACAACACCATGCAAATGATCATCGATATCAGAAAGGGGTAAACACCGCTGTATATGAGATTCAGCGGTTCTTTGGTGATGTTCTTCACCACAAATACACAAATGGCGACGGGAGGGATCACGCTCCCGATGCATACGGTGCAGGCCACCATGATGCCTGCCCACAAAGGATCGTATCCCAGCTTCAGGATAATGGGGAAGAAAATGGGGGTTGCCAGAATCATGAATGCCAAGTCATCGATAAACGATCCGCCCAATAGATAAACGAGCAAGATGATAACCATTATGGCCGCCCGGGGCATCTGAAGACCCAAAATCCAATCGGCCGATGCTTGAGGAATGTTGGTGACCGCGATGAAATGGCCAAGCACCGCGGAAAACGCGATAAGCAGCAGCACCATACACGCCGTTCGCAGCGCTTCGCGAAGCGATTGCGTATACCCCGTGAAGCTGATATCTCGTTTGAGAATACACAGAATCAGCACGGCAAAGGCGCCGATGCTTCCTGCTTCGGTGGGCGTAAATACCCCCTTAGTGAGTCCGATGATTAAGAGAAGAAATATGATTATCGGCCAGATCACGTCGGGAAGGGATTTCCATCTCTCCGGCCAGGAGAACTTCTCGCTTCTCGGTCCGAGTGCAGGATTGATCCTGCACCATCCCAGAATAACAAAGATGAAGAAGGCCGACATAATGAGGCCAGGAAAGATTCCGGCCATAAATAGCTTGCCAATCGATTCTTGCGTGAGAATTCCGAAGACGATCAGCGTGATGCTCGGTGGAAGAAGAACCCCAAGCGTTCCGACAGTGGCGACAATACCCGTGGACAGCTTTTTGCTGTATCCATACCGCTGCATTTCCGGGATGGCGACACTGGCAAAAGTGGCCGAAGTGGCGACCACGGATCCGCAAATCGCCTTGAAGACGGTTGCGCCGACGACCGTGGCTACAGCGAGTCCGCCAGGGATGTGGCCCAGGAATTTGTGGTTGGTGTCGTACAGACGTTTGGCAATACCCGCGTTGAACGCAATCTGTCCCATGAGGACAAAAAGAGGTATGGCGGTCAGCCCATAGGAGGCCATGGAGTCGAGGAAGTCATTCGCCAAGAGCGACAGGGCCGTGTTGAATCCGTTGAGTACGGCAAAGCCTATGAATCCCACGGCAGCCATCGCAAAGGCGAGTTCAATTCCTGTCAAGAAAAGGGCCAACAGGACGAGCAGGGCAAGCAGGCCGAATACGACGTCACTCATGTTCCCCTCCGAAAAGACCCTCGCAGAGATTTGAGAAGAGCACCAATGCCTCTACGAGACAACAAAATGACAATCCGTAAGCAACGGGATAATAGGGAACCTGCAAGGTGAGAGAAACCTCTCCCGTTTTGTAAAGGTCATTGCCTTTGTCGAAAAGCGACCACGCCAGCAAAACAAAGATGCCGATACCGATGAGCCTGTTGAATACCAGGAAGATCTTCTGATTTCCGACCGACATCGCTTGAGTCAATATGTCTACGTTTACATGAGCGCCGTCCAAAGAAGTCTGCGCGAGGGCTAGGCCGACGACCAAGGCCCCGGCGAAAGACATTAACTCGAACGTCCCGGTAATGGGGCGACCGAGATAGCGCAGGATGACATCCACTACGGTAAGCAACATCATGAGGGTAAGCAGGAGCCCACCCACGGCGTTAAGCGTTTTGCAGAATCCCGAGGTAGCGCGAAAAAGTCCTTGCATTGTCTCTCACTCCTCTGCAGCACGTACGTAGGTCGAAGAGTAGTCCAGAGGGGATTGCCCCTCTGGACTGTTCAGGCTACTTCTTGTACTCTTTGAAACGCTCGGTGAGGAATTTCACCGCCTCATCACCCGGCAGGCCTTTTGCCTTCGTGTCATTGATGTATGCGTCAACGAGAGGCTTCGAGCCTTTCTCGAACCAACGAGCTTCTTCTTCCGGACTCAGCGAAATGAACTTAACGCCTCTCTGTTTCAACCACTCCTCTCCAGCGGCGTTAATTTCAGTCCACATTTTTCCATATTTCTCGATGTATTCATTACTCATCTGATCGATAATCTTCTGGACATCCGGTGGAAGCGATTCCCATGTCTTTTTGTTCATCATGACGACAAAAGCCGCGCCGAATGCTGTATTCAAATTCTTGGTAGAATACTTTATGTGCTCTCCGGTGCGGAAACCCTGCAATGCCTCGCAACCGGACATCAGACCGTCCACGACACCTTTAGAAAGAGCGTCATAGACGTCGGGCATCGGAATTGCCACGGGCGCGGCGCCGATGTTGCCGACAAACTTGGCGTTCGAGCCGAAACACCGGAGCTTCAAGCCCTTTACGTCTTCGAGCTTCTCGACGGGCTTTACCCTGGTGTGCAGGTATCCATCAGGCATAGAATGGAACCACAGCACCTTCACATCGTCAAATTCCTTGGGTTTGAATTTCTTGTACAACTCGTTTGCGATCTTTGTGGGGGCTTCTCCCGACGGAAAACCGATCGGCAAGTCCAAGACCTGTGAGAAGGGAAACCTTCCCATGGTGTAACCCAAGACATGATTGCTCACATCGGCGATGCCCTTCACAACGGCGTCGTATGACTGAGCGGATGGCACGAGGGTTCCGCCGGCATAGTAGTTTACCTTGACCTTGCCGTTGGTCCTCTTTTCCAGTTCCTTTCCCCACTCCTGCAAAAGGACGTCCTGTTTGTGTCCTACAGGAAACCAGTTGCTGACTTTTAGAGTGATTACTTTTTCCTGGGCGGAGCTGACCGAGCTGCCCATGCAGGCAAGCACAACAACCAAGAGCACCAAGAGATGGATACCGAGTAAGCGTTTCATACCTTCTCCTTTCTTTCGCGGACTCTGATTGCATGGCAATTTGATTGCCACGGTTGGCATGTGTCATGTGAAGCCATTTGCGGCCACGCTCCATATCTTGGATGAGGGAAGACCGCGGCCCGGCCACCCAAAAGGGGTGGATAGGAATCCGGCGAGGGCAAATACACCACCGCCGACGCGTGGTTGGGCATGCCGGCCTGAGGGGAATCGGAATGAAGGGGCGGCCTTCCCTCTAGGCGATTCGGTTCATCACTTACTTGCGACATCAATCGCATCGTTTCCTTCTCACGAATGAATAGAGCTGCTATAGCGACTTCTGAGCAGCCTATGGAGAATCTTCCCTGTGGGCGTCCTCGGCATCTCCTCGTCTTTTATGAAGTCTATGCTCTTTGGTCGTTTGTAACCTGCTATTTTGTCTCGGGCAAAATCGATGATGCCTTGTGCTATCGAGTTTCCAGGCTCCCATCCGTCGTTGAGTACCACAATGGCCTTGATCGCTTCGCCCCATTTCTGATCGGGCACACCGATCACCGCCGCGTCTCTCACGGCTTCATGGAGCCGAAGGACGTTTTCCACTTCCGAAGGATAGACGTTTTCGCCTCCTGTAATGATCATGTTCGCTTTTCTGTCCACCAGCGTGTAGTAGCCATCTTCGTCGCGTCGTGCCATGTCGCCTGCGGAAAACCAGTCTCCTTCAAATGCCGCACGAGTCTTTTCCGGGTCTTTCAGATACTCCTTGAATACGCAGGGCGCTCGATAAAACAATTCTCCGACTTCGCCGTCGGGGACTTCATTTCGATCTTCGTCCAAGAGTTTGATCCGATCCGTGCAGAAAATCTCTTTTCCGATGGAGCCGAGTTTCCTCAGTTGATCTTCAGGCCTAAGCAGCGTTGCCAAGCCGCCTTCCGTGCTCCCGTAAGCCTCCCAAAGCTCCACATTCTTGAAGTAATCCATGATAGCCAGTTTGAGTTCTTTACTTGCAGGAGCCGATGAGATGAGCAGTTGCCGAACCGATGAAACATCCATTCGCTGTCTAACGCTGTCCGGCAAATCCAGAATCATGCGGTAGTGGGTGGGTACCAGCGAAGTGAAAGTAATCCCATACCTATCGATGGTATTAAGTAGATCCTCGGGATCGAAACTCACGGTCTTGTGGATGAAAACGGGCGCGGCAACCAATGTATAGCAAAACGAATATTGTATGGAATTCACATGGCACATCGGCATCACGAGCATGGGCTTGTCGGTAGGGCGAACTCCCATATTCATATTGCTCAGCAGGTAATGAGCGATATGGCTTTCATGAGTTCGTACGACTCCCTTGGGCCGTCCGGTCGTTCCGGAAGTGTACATGATGTTCCACACGTCATCTCCGGACACTCGACGGTCCGGTTCAATCGGTGATGAGTCCGCGAGCAGCTCTTCGTATCCGATATATCCGTCAGGAGCCGGGCCGTCGCCCAAGTATACATATGCGTCTTTAGAAACCGGGAGCTTGTCCTTGATGCTATTTATCAAGTCCACGAAGGGCGCCTCAACGATGAATCCTTTACATTCCGCGTGATTGACAATGTACTCAATTTCCGGTCCTGCAAGACGAAACATAATCGGAACAATGATTTGACCGCCCTTGGCACAACCCGCATACATATCCATCCACTCGCCGCGATTGTAGGAGATTACCGCAAATGTGTCCCTAAAGCCTACTCGCAGGCTCTGCAGGCCGTTCGCAAGCCGGTTGGACCTGTCGTTCCACTGCTCGAAGGTGAATTCCTTGGTGCTATCCTGCCATCCCAATTTTTTGGGATAGTTGACGGCATTCACCTTCAAGACATCGCCGACATGGATCCATTTGCTCATGCTCATCGCTCGATGATTCCTGTTGGGCCCGGTTATTGCCGTTGGCGCAAATAGCTATCCTCGATCGCCTTGACCAAATTAGTCATGGTAACATAGTAGGGCGTCGAGATACCCAATTCCCGTGCGTATTCGACGACCTTGCCACCCAGAAAATCGATTTCAGTGGGCGTCTTGTTGGCGATGTCGTAGCACATGGAATCCTTGTGGCCGCCTGCCTTCTCGAGGTAGGCGAGCATATTTCGGACGTGGTCTTCGCCCAGGTCATAGCCTTGCGCTTTTGCCACGGCAAGGGCTTCTTTGAAGCAGTTGTCCACTATTTCTCTGGTCGGAGGAAACGTGAGAACTTCTCCGAGGGTCCTGTCGGTAACTGCACATATGGATGCCGTGGTGCACTTCATCACCATCTTCTTCCAAACGTACAGCTTGATGTCATCGACATATTCGGTGTCCAGACCGCTGTCGGAAAACAGTTTGGCGATCCTCGCCCCGATTTGTTTGTTATCCTTGGTTAAGCTTCCAAGGTGATTGGGTCGATTGAAAAAAGCCATTTCAACTTCGCCGGGGCCTTTCAAGGCAACGCCGTAATTCAGCGACATTCTGAATGCCGTCTCGGCGCCGAAGGCTTCGGCGATGACGTCCTCCGGGCCAAGGCCGTTATGGGTGCTGACGATCTTCGTGCCCGGCTGAACGACCTCCTTCAACTCTTCCAACACCCGGCCGAGATGAAACGTTTTCGTCGAAAGAAATATGAGATTCGGATTGAAGCTCTTGAGCAGCCCGATCCGTTCGGCAAAATGACGAACAGGAACCTGGTAGGTCACCTCTCCGGAAATGCGGATTCCGGTTTTCTTGATGGCGTCTCCCAGACCGGGCCTGGGATCTACGAGCATGGTATCGGGATCTTGCTTGAGCAAGGCAGCGGCCAAGACCGCTCCCGTGGCTCCAATACCCACTACGGCAATTCTCAGATCATCCATGACTCGGCTTGCCTCCTAACTCATGCTCGGGGAGCCGTCTCACAGGCACCCACTAGATCGATTTGTAAGCACCCTGCCACCTTGCTGGGGCAAGGCGAAGGTTTGAACAAGGTGACATGCTTTGTAGGGGCGGGTCTCAGACCCGCCCCTACCCAAACTGTTGCTGATTACAACGTAAATACATTCCTCAATCGATCTTATACCAGTTCCCGTTCGATCATCCGCCTCTGTCATGCTGAGCGCATGAATACGGAGCGCTATTTCGGGAGATCGTCCGGCGATTCCCAGTCCTTCATGTGATGCATCCATGGCGCGCGTTCCACAAAGACGTCGTGGGCCAACGGCACCGGCGGATGGGACATCCACTTCGGATCGAACTCGTTCTTCACCTTCAGCAGGAACTCATGGTAATTGGGCCCGTATTTGGGTCCCGTGAGATACAGCGGTTGGTGTGGACCCAGCAGAGAGGTGTAGAAACGGTTCTTTATGTTCATCTTGGACGTGTCCACGTAGAACTGATCGACCGGGTTGGTGTCGTCGTCCGGGTCCCAGTAGACCAGGAACTCGGAATAACCCTGATGGCCCAATTCAAAACTCTGGAACCAGCCGGGATCGCCATAATCCGGCATCAGTGGCGGAGTGTACTTCTTCTTGAGTTCCGCATAGGAAGGTCCATGATCCGGCGACTGAGTCAGCGTTTCGATGACGTAATCGACCGAAACGTAGCCACCGCACATGAGCCACATGCCGGCCGAGTCCGCGTTCTTAATCCAGGATTCATCGGACGGTTTGGTGCGTCGTGCAACGCCGCCCACTTCGGTCATGATGTCCATGAGGACGCGCTCGTCGTACTCCATCTGCTCTTCGGAGGTAAAACCGATCAGGAGCACACGGACGATAAAGAAATTCGCGACGGTCTCTTCGTTTTCCTTGCCCCAGATGTCCCAGAATTCCTCTTTGCACTCTGCTTTCGCGATAGCTCGCCAGAATAGAGGCACCTTGGTGACCGCGCCGCCGATCTCCGCGTGGCCGATGTTTCTCATTGCCGTCACCTGGGCTTCTTTTGACTGCACGATGAAGTTGATCCACTTCACCCGCTTTTCCGGAAGAGCGAGCGCTGTGTTGGGTGAAATGCCAGTCGGCTCGAGTCGTTCAGGCTGGAAGGGCAGGGTCTTGATGGCCATTCTGGTGACAATCCCCAGGCAGCCGCGGAGGCCTGTATATCCGCGCAAGAGACCCCTCAGGTCCGGTCCGGGGCTTTCACCCCAGAAGGGATCGTCGCCGGTCGCCAGGGATCCCATCCTGAGGATTTCGCCATCGGGCATTACCACTTCGGTCCCGAGGATGCGTCGATGAGGGAGGCCGATCCGGTGGCTCAATGGCGACCAGCCGTCGCCGATCAGATTGGCGATCGCTGAAGCCTGCGCGCCGCCGCCACCGATCACCACATACGCTCCGTGCTTCATGCACTCTTCCTGGATGGGCGAGTAGACCATGCCGGGGCCGACTTCGACGTAGAAGTGCTTCTCGTCGAGCACGAAATCGTTCATGCGCTTGAGATCGATCAGCAGCGCGTCCTCGACGTGGGGGTGGGAGCGCGGTCCATAAAACCCCGTGCTGTAAGGCACGTACGGGATGTCGTGCCGATAACAGATCTTGACGATCCTTTGGACTTCTTCCGTCGTCTTGGGCATGATCACGCATCCCGCGATTGTGGTCATAACCCGTTCATATCCCAAGCCGTTCTCGTATCCTCCGGGGCCGCTTCTGTATCCCTCGCAGATTACCGGGTCGTCGGAGATATACTCAGGGCCTACGACTGCCTCTAATGCCTTAAAAATCTCTTTGGATATCGCCATGATTGATCTCCTTGTGCCTAGCCTTCAATGGATGCGCAGATCACTTCCGAGATGTCGAGCACCTGCACATCGCCGCCGTCGGCTTTGACGGCCCGCGAGAAATTGTTCTTGCACCAGGGGCAGGAGGACACCAACGTCTCCGCGCCGATCTCTTTGACTTCTTCCAGCCGGTGCCCAGCCGCCCACCGAGCGAAATCGGGATAGGCTTCCTGGACTCCTCGGCCAGCGCCGCAGCAGAAGGAGTTCTCTCTGGTCCTCGGCATTTCCACGAGGTTTACGCCCGGAATAGCTTTCAGAATGTCTCTGGGCTGAGCGTATATCCCTTTATCACCACGCCTTCTCTTGAGCCTCGGTTCCACGCATCCCATCCATCCCCGCTTTCCTTCGTACGGGGTCCAGGGTTCGCTCAAGCGGCTCAAACTGCACGCATCATGGTAGGCCAGGCGCGTCTCAAACGGCTTCTTCAACTTCAATGCGCCGCTTTTGATCTTCTCGTCGGCGAATTCCACCAGATGGACCACATCGAAAGCCAACTCGCTTGTGGGGATATCCAACAGTTTCGGATAGTCGACCTTCCACATGCGGTAGCATTCGGCGCAACTGGTGAGGACCATCTTGGCCCCGGTCTTGCGGACTTCGTCCACGTTTCGCTGTGCCAACGCCTTGGCCTGATCGATCAGGCCCACGGAAAACACCGTGTTGCCGCAACACCAGTCGTCCGGCATCAACATGAATTTCGTGCCGGATGCCGCAAGGATCTTCGCTGTGGACTGGGCGATCTCTTTGTTCACGTACGAAGCGGTGCAACCCGGGAAGTACAGGACGTCGGCCTTCTTGTCGGGCGAGATTCCTTTCGGGACCCAATCGGCTCGTTTTTCGTGCGGAGCACCGTAGAGGTTGTGATGGGTGGCAATATTCTCAGCTATTTTTTTGTGAGCGGGTAGGGGGCCTACGCCGTCCTGGACGGCCTTGACCCTGAGTGACTCAAGGGAAAGCTCGATTTCCAGGTCCAGGTTTCGTTTACATCCCACATCGCAAGCGCCGCAGAGCGTACAGGCATACACAACCTCGAGAGCTTTTTCGTTCCAATCGAGGCGTCCTTCGGCCATAGCATGCCCGATACGCATCTTGCCGTACGCTCCGTACGCGTCAAACTGGAACTTCTCGGCGCTGGGGCATCGTGTCATGAACTTCGCGCCCGGCATGTAGGTATGGTCGACCCACGTGCAGCCCTTGCATTTGATGCAACGGCTCATGTCATAGACGAAATTTTGAATATCCGTAATATCGAACTTGAAGTCCGCTTTCGGCTTGTAATATCTGAAAGGCTGTTCATTCGCCATCGCCTCTTCCTCCTTAGAAGCACAGATTTGAAGGATTCATAATGTTGTTCGGATCAAATACTTTCTTCAGCCGCTTGAGATGCATGGCGTACGAGGCGGCCTTCTCATAAACGATGGGCGCCAGTTCACCATATGGCCTGGTAAACACGGCCCCTTCCTTGAGCAGCACCGCAGCGGCCTCTTTGTAGAGAGCGCGAATGTTTTCCTTTTCAGCCTCGTTTGCGGGGTCATAGAAGAAAGTGAATTCCGGTCTGCACGCCCGGTTATGCTCGATCGGCTGGATGTACATGCCGATATTGGCAGCGGGATAGCCATATCGGGCCGCGATCTCTTCGACCAGGGCCACGTAGTACTGTGCCTCGGACGGTCGCGTGTGAAAGAAGAGGCTTTGGCACGCACCCTCGACCCGGATCTTCCAATGGGGCACGTCAGCCGGCCACGGGTGGCGGAGTATCGGCAGAAGCTTGTTTCTCAGGCCGGGAAAACCGGGAAGGTTTTCTGCCAGTCTCATATCCGGGAACTCGTTCCGTATCACCTCAGCCAGATAGTTTTCTTCGTAAGCCAGCTTCTCCTCGGGTCGCCTCAGAAGGCCGCTGATCACCAAGATCAAGGTCCACGGAGGCAGGGTGGCCTTCAGCCTGTCAAAGTCGCTGGGCCACTCCTGGGCCAGGATTGCCGCAAGGTCTACCGCATTGAGGAGGAGGACTTCCTGGCCGATCCTGCGCGGCAGGATGCGATAGAGGAAGTTCATGGCATTATCGAGATCGTCAATCGGCGCAAAGAGGATTTTGTCGATCTTCGGGATGGATTCCATCTTGAGGTTCGTCCAGGTTACGACTCCCATGGTCCCTTGCGCGCACTGGAAGAAGCGATAGAAATCGAGACCGGGACCGGACGGGTTGCCGCCCTTCGATGGCGAGTCGGGATACCCGTTCACGCTTGCCGACCCCATTCTGAAAATCTCACCGGTGGGCCACACTACTTCCATGGCCTCCAGAGGCTCACCGTAGTCGTACACCTGGTTTGTCGGTTCTTCGCGCTCCAGGAAATCGGTAAGCACGGAACGTTCCGATGGAGGAGTCAGCGGCATAATTACCCTGAAGCCCTTCTCCTTGAGTTCCTTGGTAAGCTTGCCCCAGGTAACTCCGGCTTCGAATCTCACCCTACGGTTATCTGGGTCGATTTCCAGGACTTTGTCCATTCGGGACATGTCGAGGATCAGACCACCCTCTTTGGGGATGGTCGCCCCGAAGAAATGGACTTTAGAGCTGCATGGGACGACGGGAATCTTGTTTTCGTCACAGACCTTGATAACCTGCGAGACTTCCTCGGAAGACGACGGCTTCACGACGAAACTTGGGGCTCCAGCGGGGGTGTAGCTGAGATCCGTCTCGTAGACCCGCAACTGAGCAGGGTCGTCCGAGAAGTTCTCAGCCCCGACTATGGCAGACAATTTCGATTTAACGTCCACTGTTGACCTCCGTTGTCAAAGGTTTAGTTAATAATTCCTGTCGATTAATCCCCCATGTGCGTGTTCCGTGGCACAGAGGGAAAACCACTCATACGGGAATTGCGTTCAGACCGTGCGTCGGTCGGGTTCGGTACTTATGGTCCGCCTCCGGTAGCGTCTTTCAGGAGCGGGCGGCATACCTCTCTCGCTTGGGGGAGGCATTTTCAGTTGCGCTTCAGAGGCAGGCCGCCCGACGTATTGCCGAGTGTCCAACCGAATGTCGGCACCCGACGAGGAATCTGGCAAACGCGGCGAGACCGTCCTTCGTGAGAGGGGCGTGGCCGTCTAGGGCCGGCGCCGTTGGTTTAGGGTAGCCCGGTGTGGTGCGTCACGGCGGATTCACAGGATGGGAGCCGAGCTGACCATTAAGGTCTAAATCACTTAGACGTAGATAGTCAATACATTAACTATTACCGCCAAAATTACCAGGTACCCCCAGCCTTGTCAAGTTCTTTCCCAGGATGATCTTGAAAAAAAGCGAATCAGTCCTGGAGCGGTCTTTGTGGCTCGTAATCTGGGAGACAGTGGGCGCCGGTTTGAGACCAGCCCCAACCGAGGATCGTCGCCGGTGGTGAGGTGGACCTATTCCTGCATTGCTCTGCCAGAATATCGATTCGCGAGTAATTCCCACGAACATGTTGGGAGACTGGGGCGTTGAATGACGCGACATGCCTGGTAGGGGCGGGTCTCAGACCCAATGCCAGTGATTTAAGGGAATTTGATGTGGCGCAGGCTTTCCAGCCTGCGACTCATTTGCCTGAAAAATAGGCAGGCTGGAAAGCCTGCCCCACACTGGAAAATCACGACTGAACTCTTAAGTCACAAGCATTGGGTCTCAGACCCGCCCCTACCCAGGTCTGCCATTCACGACAATGCAAACCCATTCCTGACTCCGTCAGCTAAAAGTACTTGAGTTTCTGGTCCCAGAACTCCTTCTCTTTCTCTCTCCAGTTTGGGCCGACAAATCGCTTGTCGTAGAAGCCGCCCAGCCGTTCGAACCACTTTGCCCAGGGGTTCTTTTTCTTTTCTTGCGCCTCTATGACGTCCGCGAGAAAGAGGTCGATGTTGTGCATGAGGTCTTTCGGAGCAAAATAGGCCGCTCCGCCTTCGGCGGACTTCTTAAGGCTCTCTTCGGTCATGGCATGGGCGGTGAGCATGAGGGCAGGGATGCGCCTCTCACCGGCTATTTCCAACAACTTGAAGCCGTTTACACCCATGATGTCGAGAACCGCGCACTCGTATTCATTTGTTTCCATGAGGGTTTTGGCTTCCTCAAAGGTCGTTGCCGTATCGATCTTGCACATCTCGAGAATTTCAATCAACGTCTGGAGGACATCCGGTTCGTCGTCGACAATCAGGATTCTCCTTCCATAGAGCATCTTTTTCGCATCCATGAATTTAATCTCCCTGGCAAGCCTGCGTTGGCCCACCTCGCTATTCGAGGTATGGCGCCATCGGGGATGAGCGCCGCCTGCCCATAATTTAGTGCATTGATGCACCGGGGTTGACAGGTGTCTTCTTGATCTTTACCAGTTCATTCCAACTTGTCAGAGCAAAGCTGGAAAAGGTTTTTCACGAAACTTCTTCTGCATATTCAACAAAATTCTGCCGAATTCTTTCGAATGAGCCTTCATAGCCTCGGCTGCTGCGTCTCCGTCTCGGGCGAGGACCGCCTCCACAATGGGACGGTGCATTCCGGGCGGGTGCATGGATTTGAAATCCGGTTGGACTGTTGCCACAAATCGAAAAGTCAATCCCATGAGTGACTTGACAAGCGCTTCAAGCAAGCGATTTCCGCACATTTCCGCAAAAATGAAATGCACTGTGGTTTTGGCTTCGAAATCTTCGGCAAATGTTCTGACAGGCAATTCTTCCGCGTCCAATGCTTCCAGAAGTCTCTGTTCGTATCCTGGTGTCACTCGCACGGCTGCCATCCGTGCAATTTCAGGTTCGATGAGCACCCTGACCTGCTGAAGTTCCGGGACCGAGATCTTCTCGGCCAAGAACAGATCGAGAAAAGAATTCGCGAGCGTTTCGAAAGTGAGGTCGGTCACGAAAGCGCCACCGGTCGCCCCTTGCCGGATCTCGACAAATCCCGTACTCTCGAGTGCGCGCAATGCCTCACGGATGGCGACACGACTGACCTGAAACTCCGCCGCGAGTTCTCGTTCCGGGGGGAGTTTGTCTCCTGCCTTGAAGTGCCCCACGAGGAACGCGTGCTTGAGCTGTTCAATGACTTCTTCGGAGACTCTCTGCTGGCGGATTGGTTTGAATTTGCTCATGTAGACCTCTCTGGTGACTCTATAAACGAGGAGACTTTTTTTCAACAGTTTTTTGAACCGTGGCATTTTTTTCTTGACAAAAAAGTTTAGACCTTTAAATTTTAGCCGTTCGCTATCCTTCTTTTCAGCTTTAAAGCCTGCCGAGATTGGAGATCGATGGTGAATCCTTCCCGCAACGTGGCACGGGCTGCCTGCCTTTTCCTCGGCCGACCGGCGGTCGGCGAGGCCGGGTCCAAGTCGTGTCAGCGGCCGATCCGTGGCAGCGCCGTTCGCTGTGCGGCGAGGCTGACGCAGGCGGGCGTCAGGCCGGGAAATCGCGTAGATAGGTGCGTGTCGCCTTCAGCAGTCCGGGTAGTCTCGCACCTTGCTCGTCCCGCGGTACTCCCCGTACCCGTGACCCTTTCCACTCCCTTCCATATCGATGAACTCGGTCTCCCACTCAACTACTCACGTTCAAGATTACTCTTGTCACCAGCTCAAGTCCCCAGAGAGTCCATCATTGCCGACGAAATGCCCTGGAGCGCGCCCCGCGAGACCTCGCAGCGGGAGCCGAGGAGGCAATTCTCGAGTGAGAAGAAATGATGACTGAGCCGGCTTCTATCGGGCTGGCTCCAAAGCGTACAAGAAAGGATGTGCAGTCATGAAAAGGGATTTTGCGGTACGATCTTTTTTGCTCATCATCGGTTTTCTCTTTCTCATCGGGACTGTCCCGCTCCACGTTCAAGCGCAAGAGGTTATCAAGCTGAAGTACTCAAACCTCTTCCCTCCCGCGCACAAGAACAGCATTCTCTCCGAGCAATGGGCCAAGGAGATTGAAAAGCGGACCAACGGCAAGGTAAAAGTCTCCTATTTCCCGGGCAACACTCTGACACCTCCCACGCAGACCTATGACAGCGTTGTAAAAGGAATCGCGGACATCGGCCAGACCCTGGCCGCTTACGCGCCGGGCCGTTTCCCCTTGACGGAGGTCATGGGACTTCCTCTCGGCTTCACAAGCGGCTATCAGGCTTCAAAGACCTGCAACGAGTTCTACAAGAAGTTGAAACCGAAAGAATATGACGACTCCAAGGTCATGTACATCCACGGCCACGGACCGGGTCTATTTCACACGAAGAAGGTCGTGACGTCCCTCGATGAAATCAAGGGATTGAGAATCAAGGCCAACACGGAAAACGCGCCTATCGTGACCGCAGTGGGCGGTGCGCCGGTCACCCTTCCCATCACCGAGACCTATGACGCGATTCAGAAAGGCTTGATCGACGGTCTGTTGCTCCCTATCGAGCCCCTCAAGGGATGGAAGTTCGCCGATGTTATCAAGGCAGTGGTCGAAAACCACGCGATGTCGTACACCGCCCCCATATTTGTCATCATGAACAAGGATAAGTGGAATTCTCTGCCCAAAGACGTCCAGGAAACCATTGAAAAGGTCAACGACGAATGGATCGAAAAGCAGGGCGCACAGTGGAATGAACTGGACAAGGAAGCACGGGAACTCGCTATCCAGAAGGGTATCAAGATCACCACGGCTACCAAAGAACAAGAGGCAAAGACCGCGGAAATCATGAAGCCCGTGATTGAGAACTGGATCAAGACCAATTCGGCCAAGGGACTTCCGGCCAAGGAGGCGGTGGATTTCTGCATCCAGTATATCAAGGCGAATCCAAACTTGTGATGGGAGCGAACACCTAGGGTACGTTCGATCCAATCGGGTGCTGTCGGCCGATCTGCCTCTGAATTACGCCCGAGGCGGGGTTACCGAGTGGCGTGGGAGGGGGCAAGTCGGCCGTCAAGCATTGGATGACCTGCTCGGCGCTCCACCGAGACCGGTGGCAAGAAAGAGGTTCTGCACGTGCAAAAGTTCATGAAAGCGGTATTGAACGCGGACTTCGCGCTCTTCGTGGTTGCCGGCCTCGGGCTCGGGTTCATGATGGTGGTGACCCTGACCGACGTCATCATGCGAACCATCGGGAAACCGATCGTCGGCGGGATGGAACTCATCTCCTTTTCCGGCGCCGTGGTGGTCGGCTTCGCGATACCGTACACGTCGTGGACAAAAGGGCACATTATTGTCGATTTCTTGCTGGAGAAACTGTCTCCCAAGACCGTCAGAACCCTCCAGATAGTTACGCGGTGCATGGGCATCGCACTGTTCATTTTCGCTGGATACAATTTCGTCATTTATGGCTTGGATCTCTTGAGGACGCACGAGGTAACCGCGAGCTTTCGAATCCCCTATTATCCGATTACCTTCGGGTTGGCCCTGAGCTGTTTTCTTCAGTCGATCACGCTGTTTTGCGATCTCGTGAAGACTATCAAGGAGGACGCATGAGTGAGGTCACCACGGGGATTCTGGCTCTCTTTATTCTGCTCGGTCTCTTTGTCTGCGGCCTTGAGCTGGCCTTTGCGATGGCCATTCTCGGATTCGTAGGATTCGCATACCTGGTGTCATTCAGCGCCGCGTCGAACCTTCTGGTGAAGGACTTCTTCGATACCTTCACGGCCTACGGGTTTACTGTAATACCCCTTTTCGTGTTGATGGGACAGATCGCGTCAAATTCGGATATCGCTCGGCGGCTCTACGTCGCGACACACAAGTTCGTGGGGCATATTCCAGGCGGTCTCGCGATGACCACTGTTGCCGGCGCGACGCTGTTCAAGGCCATGTGCGGATCGACGTTAGCCACGGCCGCGACGTTTGCCGGTATCGCCATTCCGGAGATGGACCGTTACGGGTACGATAAGAAGTTATCGACGGGCGTGGTGGCTTCAGTGGGCACATTGGGCGTGCTGATTCCACCAAGTATTGTCTTGATCATCTACGCCATTATCGTCGAGGAATCCATTGGCCGCATGTTTCTCGCGGGTATCATTCCCGGTGTGCTCATTGCGTTGTTCTTCGTCTTGGTCATTTTCGGCTGGGTCAAGATCGACCCGTCAATTGCGCCGAGAGCGGAGGAGGCCCCGTGGTCGGAAAGGATCCGCAGTATTCCCGAATTCATCCCGGTTGCCGCGATCTTCCTTGTGGTCATCGGTGGCATGATGTGGGGTTGGTTTTCTCCGACAGAAGCCGGAAGCATGGGAACGTTCGCGATCCTGGTCTTGGCCGCGTCGAGAAGAGAACTCACGTTCCAGCGCCTCATGAAGTCCGTCAACGAATCGCTGAGGACCGCCTGTATGGTCCTTGTTCTCATAGCCGGGTCGGTCGTCCTTGGTCATTTTCTTACCGTGACCGAAATCCCCATGATGGCGGCGGATTGGATCATCAACCTGCCGCTGCATCGCGCGATAATCATGATCCTGATCATCCTTGTGTACCTTATCGGAGGTTCGTTTATCGATGACTTGGCCTTCATGATCTTGGCAACACCGATCTTTTACCCCGCGGTGATCAAGCTCGGCTACGATCCCGTGTGGTTCGGCATCATGATTTCCATCACCGTGATGGTGGGAGTGATCATTCCTCCCGTTGCGATCTGCGTGTTCGTGGTACGAGGCATCACGGGCGTTCCGATTAACATCATCTATCGAGGCTGTCTGCCGTTTCTGTTGAGCCTCATAGCGTGTGCGGCGCTACTCTTTCTGGTTCCCAGTCTCGCATCCTATCTCCCGAACTTGCTCATGAAATAGATGAAATCCGCGAAGTGTCCGGAAGAAGAGAATGAATCTCTCATATATCATCGACAGAGCTGCGACATATTTTGCCGACAAGACCGCGCTAGTGTTCGGCCGGCAAGCCTATTCATATGGGCAACTCCAAAAGAGCGTTAACCGTATCGCAGCGTTTCTGGTGAAAGAAGGCTTGCGCCCCGGCGATCTGGTGGCACTGTATGTCCCGAACAGCCCCGAGTGGATCGTAGCGTATTATGGCATCATCCGCGCCGGAGGTGTGGCTTTGTGCCTCAATCCGGTCTACAAGCGGCTCGAAATCGAGCACCTGCTCAAGGATTCTCGTCCGCGCTTCATGATGATCAGCGAGAAACTCGCCGATCAAGTCCCGGACCCGGCTTCTATTCCCAGTCTCGAATCGATCGTGTCGTTTGAATCGCATCCGGTTCTATCGACCGTTTTGGAAAACCCCGATGACTCCGCACAGGCGCCTGTGTCGATACAGACAGAAGCGGACGACCCCTGCGTAATCCTCTACACCGGCGGTACCACGGGCACGCCGAAAGGCGCGATGCTGACGAATCGCAACATTCTCTTCACCGCGCAAAACGTCTGCTATCACGAGCGGACCAGGCCCGAAGACAGGTCGCTCTGTTTCATGCCGCTCAACCATGTGTTCGGCGGCAATCACATCATGAACGGTATTTTCTACGGCTGCGGGACCTTGGTGCTGCATGACGGCTTCGACCTGGATAGGGTTCTTGCATCACTGGATAGAGACCAAGTAACGCGCTTTTACTCGGTGCCGACCATATATATCAGGCTCCTCGCAACCCCTCAAAATAAGCGTTATTTCTCTTCCGTGAACTACTGTTTCTCCGCAGCCACGAGCATGGCCTCCGAGATCGTGCGCCAATGGCGGGATCTGTACGGGCTCACCATTCACGAGGCCTACGGCATGACGGAAACTGCTTCGCTTGTGACCTACAACCATATGTACCGACACCGAATCGGGTCGGTGGGAACGCCTGCCGGAATCGTTGACGTGAGAATCGTCGATCCGGACGGCAAGCCGGTGCGGCAGGGTGAGACGGGCGAAATTGCTGTGCGCGGCCCGAACGTCATGAAGGGCTATTTGGGAAAACCGGAGGAAACTGCGGCGATGGTTCGTGACGGATGGCTGCATTCCGGTGACGTGGGTAGGATCGATGCCGATGGGTATCTCTTCATTGTCGACCGAATAAAGGATGTGATCATTACCGGTGGCTACAATGTGTTTCCTTCCGAGGTAGAAGAAGTCCTTTACACGCATCCCGGGATCAGCGAGTGCGCTGTCGTCGGCCTCGAGCATCGTGATTACGGAGAGGCGGTTACGGCATTCGTCGTATTCAAAGAAGGCTTTGACGTAACGCAGGCAGAGTTGACCGCTTACTGCAAAGAACGGATGGCATCATATAAGGTGCCGAAGGAATTTAAGCCCGTTGACCAACTTCCCAAAACAAATACCGGAAAGATTTTGAGGCGCAAGGTAAGAGAGATCGAGAGCGATACCGATTCAGCGTCCTAAGAACAAGTCAGGCAAGCGCTCGGCCTGCCTCGAGAGTGAAGGACACATCCGGCGCGCTGACAAACTCGGTTGATCATTGGTCCAGGAGAAAGGGAATCGTAATGAAAGAACGGTGGATTGACGTCGCGGCAGACGCTGATGACAAGCAAGAGGCACTGTTCGCGAACTGGCTGTCCGGAAAAGGTGTCCCCTTTGTCAGCGCCGAAGCGGAAGAGGCGTACCGGGAAAGGGTAACCCTTATGAAGGACGCCATCCAGCTGCGGAAGAAGCCGCAACGCATTCCCATATGTCCTTCAGCCGGGTTCTTTCCGATACATTACGCGGGCCACAGCATGTACGAAGCCATGTACGATTACGAGATCCTCGCACAGGCCTGGCGGAAATACTGCGCGGATTTCGCTCCTGATGCGTATAACTCCCCGATGACGATTGTGCCGGGGAGGGTGTTGGACATCCTGGATTTTCTGCTCTGCCGCTGGCCGGGTCACGGAGTCTCCGAGCAGCACGAATACCAATACGTCGAAAAGGAGTATATGAAGGCCGCGGAGTATCAAGATCTCATCGACGATCCCACGGGCTTCTTCCTGACTGTTTTCCTGCCGCGCATTTTCGGCGCGTTGAAGCCGCTCGAACGAGTTCCGTTGCTGCCTCCTATCAACGAGATCGTCTGTGTTCCGCCTGCGATGATACCTTTTGGAATGGAAGAGATGCAGTCGGCATTGAAGAAGCTGATGGAGGCGGGCGGAGAGACTCTCAAGTGGATCGGAGCTGTCCGTCGTATCAATGAATCGGTCATGAGCACGGGATTTCCGTCCTTTTCAGCAGGATTCACGAAGGCTCCCTTCGATGTGATCGGCGATACGCTGAGGGGTACGACCGGTGTGCTGACGGATATGTACCGCAATCGCGACGCCCTTTTGGAGGCCTGCGAGAGACTCACGCCCTTCATGATCAAGGCGGGTGTGGCTTCCGCCAAGGCCGCCGGCCATATCATGCCGTTTATTCCGCTTCACAAGGGCGGCGACGGCTTCATGTCCGATGAGCAATTCCGCACTTTCTACTGGCCTACCCTCCGAAAACTCATCATCGGCCTCGTCAATGAAGGCGTCGTTCCCCTGCTGTTCGCGGAAGGCGGGTATAACCAACGCCTCGAAGTAATTTGCGATATTCCCAAAGGCAAGACGGTTTGGTGGTTCGACCGGACGGACATGGAGCGAGCCAAGCAAACTGTCGGTCAGGTTGCCTGCATCGCGGGCAACGTGCCTGTGTCGCTACTGGCGACCGGCGCACCGGACGACGTCAAGACATACTGCAAGGCCCTCATGGATGTTGCCGGCGCGGACGGAGGTTTCTTGTTCTCGACCGGAGCGGGCATACAAGGATCTAAATTCGAAAATGTAAAGGCGATGATGGATTTTTCCAAGCAGTATGCCGCACAAGCGTGATTCCGATTCTCGAGGCGTAGAGCGCCACAACGAAGTCTATGCAAAGAGCTGAAAGACCGGCAAGGCGCCGGTCGCCGCATACTGTTTTGCCTAGATGTGTGCGGTGTCGAGAGAACCTCGGTGGAGGCCCGATTCATGTCGGACAAGCTGATCCTGCGGGAACTGAGCCGCTATCAATTAGGGACGTTTGCGGACATCATATACAGAAATGCAATCCTCTCGCCCGACAGCGAAGCCTTTGTGTGCGGCGGTGAAAGAGTCAATTTTCGGCGTTTCAACGAGAAAGTGAACAGCGTAGTTCACGGGCTGCGAGCCGTTGGAGTCCAAAAAGGCGACGTCATCGGAATCCTTTCGTGGAACTGCCTCGAATACCCCGAGACCTTCGGTGCAGCCATGAAGGGCGGATACGTGATCGCGCCCTATAGCCCGCGGCTCAACGCTGAAGAGTTGACGGCCGTGATCAATGACTCGGAGCCTCGAGTTCTGTTCCTCGGGCCGGACCTTGCGGAGACGGTGAGTCGGATCCGGGGACGGCTTTCCAACACGAAGCATTTCGTGGTGTTCGGTGAGTCGCCCAGTGGAATGACATCCTACCGCGAGCTGGTGGCGAGCTATTCAAGCGAAGAGCCGGAACCCGTGGTCACAGAGGATGATCCACTGGTCATCTTCTATACGAGCGGCACAACGGGGACCCCTCGGGGCGCGCTGTATACTCACAAGCAGAAGCTGGAGAACACTCTCGTCAAGGCATTGGACATCGGTCTGGAATTCGGGGATAGACACCTCGTAGTTCTGCCGATGTTCCACGTTGGAGGAGACAGCCATATATGGCCCTTCTTCCTAACGGGCGGGTGCAATGTCATCATGCCGAAGCCATCTTTCGATCCGACGGAGATGCTGCGGGTCATCGAAACGGAACGCATCACTGATGTTCATATTGTCCCCACTCAGCTCGTCGCGCTGCTCGGTCTCCCCGACATTAATCAGCACAATCTTCAGAACCTAAAAAGGGTGTGGTATGCCGCCTCATCCATGCCGATGGAAGTCCTGAGAAGAGGGCTTGCCACGTTCGGACCCATATTCCTACAGGGCTACGGACAAACCGAATCCGGCCCTCATGCGACCGTCCTGAGGAAGTCGGACCACCGCCAGGTGGACGAATCCGGCGACGAACCGGGCGTGCTCGCGTCATGCGGCCAACCGTGCATCGGGGTGCACATGCGGGTCGTGGATGGTGAGGGAAATGATGTGCCGCCGCGGACAATAGGGGAGATTCTCGTGCGCAGCCGACGCATTATGACGAAATACTGGCGCAGACCTCGGGAGACTGCCGAGACGATCCAGGATGGATGGCTCTGTACGGGTGATATGGGTTATTACGACGAACGAGGATACATCTACATCGCCGACCGGAAAAAGGACATGATCATTACCGGTGGCGAGAACGTCTATCCCAAAGAAATCGAAGATGTCCTTTATAGACATCCGGCAGTCGAGGAAGCGGCCGTCATCGGCGTCCCCGATCCCTATTGGGTGGAGAGAGTCCATGCCGTGGTAGTTCTCAAGGATGGCCTCCATGCGACGGGCGAGGACGTGATCGAGTTCTGCCGCGAACACCTCGCGCGATTCAAGGCGCCGAAGTCTGTTGAATTTGTAGACAATTTGCCCAAGAGCCCAGCGGGCAAGATCCTCAAACGAGAGATCCGAACGAAGTACGCGAAAGCCTGATTCTCCTGCGCGGACGCGCCGCGACAGGACTGCCTCGGGATCGGTAGCAAACCCTCTGAAATCCAGGCGACCGACGGGTCGCCTCTCCACGATGGCCTGAAACGCCGGTGAAGTCTTGCAACTGCCGCTTTCGCCGTGGTTCGTGAAAGCTCGTCAATCAAATCCTTGACAATTTATTTCTTTACCTTTAATTCATTAAAGAAAATATTTCGTCCGGGAAGGTTGAGGCACCATGTCTGAAGCCGCCTACAACGCTGGCATGAGCATAGACGAGAGAGTGATGATGGCACTCGTGCGGGTCGCTGAGCGCTTCAAGAAGAACTCCGCGGCCATGGTCAAGAACTGGGGATTGACGTTCCCTCAATATAACCTGCTGCGTGTCTTGGAAGCCTCTGAGAACGGCGAGAATACTATGAAGAACGTCAACAGAATCATGTTGGTTTCGAGCGCCAACATGACGGGCATTGCCAAGCGGTTGGAAAAAAGCGGTTTTATAATCAGAGCGAACGATCCGAATGACGACCGATCAAAGAGACTGCAAATCACACCGGAGGGAACACGGGTACTGAAGGCTATTTCGGACACCCATGAGCGAAAGGTGAGACGATATCTGACGAAGTATTCCGACGAACAGAAGTCGCGGCTCTTGGTTACGCTGCGAGCGATCCACAAACAGGCAAAGAGCCTTTAGGAACTCGGGTAACAAGATGCACCGGCCGTTGTCGGCTTGGCGGGTACTACCGCGGATCGTCACCGGAACCCCCTCTGAACTCCCAAATCTGAACCATTGCGCTTTCAAAGAGTTGAACTTGGCGCACAGCGCGCATGCCGCCCAAGAGAAGTGCGCACGTCTGACTGATACCGATTCGCTTTCAAACAAGTAACATCAAAAGGGCCGGCAGGGACGCCGGCCCCTACTATTTCCTATGGTGGCGGCGGGCCTCCGTGCCTGCCATTTTACTGCGCTGAAAGCAAACTCCTATGAAAACGCCCGGACGAACATCGGCAAGATGCCGGCGCTACCAGCGTTTTCATGCTTCGTTGTGGCGATTCTCGCCATGGGAGTTGGTATGACGTCCCACGGAGCGCGCAACCGACTGATTTCCCACCCGGCCTGAGCATTGAGAAAATAGGCGGCGGCTGTCGGAAAAATATGTTGACACGGCCGAACGCGCGGGATATGTATATAGACAAGTCTGTATATGGAAACGCCGAATCGATCGTATGAAGCCCGAAACAAAGCGCAGAGCCCCCGTGAGGACAAACCGGAAGGAGATCCAGGAAAAGGCCATGGAGCTGTTCCTTCAGAAGGGCTATCACGGCATGTCAACGACGGATCTGTGTCAAGCCTTGGGAATATCGAGACCGACGCTCTACTGGTATTTCAAGGACAAGGAAGACATCCTTTTCTCAGTACATCAAGAGAGACTGGAGAGTCGGATTCAACCCATAATCGCCCGGATGAAGCAAACCGACGATCCGCTTGCTCGACTGCGTCTCTTCATTCACGAATACACGAGAGTCGTTTGCCTATTTTCCGACACGCGAGTGTTGATTAATGAAACGGCCTATCTTGCACCGGAGCACTCGGATGCGGTGCGGAGACTATGGGCGGATCTCCTCGACCTGCTTCGAAGGACACTTCGCGAGCTGAAAGAGGACGGGAGGATCAAGGATGTTGACGAGCTCTTTGCCGCGTTCAGCCTGATCGGAATGGTCATGTGGACGTTCACTTGGTTTGACCATACTAGACCGGAGCGCGTCACGCGATTGATCGACACGATTGAGGAGATCTTCTTCGCTGGCATGTTGAAGCCTGGCGTCACGTGGCGATCCAGCAGTCTGGGCGGCCACACGAAATCGCCGATCGGCCTCGACGGACACTGCCGGATTGGGGATGTCGAGACGGCGACCACGACAGTATCGCTGAGCAGGAAAAAGAAGGCGACGGCCTGATCGCCACTGCGGTGGCGTACCGCAAAGCGGCGGACATGGATGGCGGTCGAGTCGGGCCGTGTGTTTTTTCGCTAAATATACAGAACTGTATATATAGGACACTGAAACCATCTATACAGGCAGATTGCACGGAGGATGCCCATGACAACCTTTTACCGAAGGCTCCCGAAATTCGACTACATGTCTCCAAAGAGCCTTTCGGAACTCTGGGAGATGATACGGGGCGCGAATGGCGCCGATTACAAGGTCTTTGCGGGCGGCACCGACGTCATTCCGAACCTCAAGAGGCGTAAGGGCGAGGTTCCGAAAGCCCTCATCGATCTGAAGGGGATCGAGGAGCTTGACTATATTCGCTACGATGCCGGCGTCGGGCTCGCAATAGGGGCACTCGCGAGCGTTCATGCGGTTGCCCGCTCGTGCCTCGTCTGGGAACACTATCCGGCGCTCGCTATGGCAGCCGGTAAAATTGGGGCAACTCAGATCCAACACCGCGCCACGGTTGCCGGGAATATCTGCAACGCAGCCCCTTCCGCGGATACTGCCCCGGCGCTCCTCGCGCTTGACGCGAGTGTTCGCTGCGCTTCTTCCACGGGAGAGCGCACGGTCCCTCTAAAGGATTTCTTCGCGGGGCCTCTCCAGAATACGCTCTCCAATGGTGAGATCGTCACGGCGATACTTCTCCCCGAATCAACAACGGGACCAGGTAGTTGCTACATTAAGCTTTCGCCGAGGCACACGTTGGACCTGGCGGTAGTAGGCGTCGCCACTTCTCTTTCGACGGCTGACGGAACATGTGAACAGATCCGGATTGGACTTGGAGCCGTCGCGCCCACACCTATCAGAGCACTGGCCGCAGAGTCGACGCTCTGCGGAGCGCGGCTTTCGCAAGAGAATATTGAACGTACTGCTCGGGCCGCGGCTGAAGAGTGCCGTCCGAGGGATTCCATCCGCGGATCCGCCGCTTATCGCAGAGCCATGGTGGGAGTATTGGTAGCACGAGCGATTCGACAGTCTATGGCGGCACTACCGTCCAGAAACACTTCGCAGAAATTGGGAGACTGCAGATGAGGCAGATCGAAGTCACCGTAAACGGAAAGCAAGAGAAGATTGAAGTTCGGCCCTCGGAGACACTTCTCGAAATGATCCGGGAGAAGCTACACCTCACGGGAGCAAAAGAAGGATGCGGCATGGGTGAGTGCGGGGCGTGCACTGTCATTATGAACGGCGTCACGGTGAACAGCTGTCTCGTTCTCGCGGTCGAAGCGGATGGGAAATCCATTGTAACCGTGGAAGGCGTCGGCTCAAAAGAGAAGCTCCATCCTGTTCAACAGGCATTTGTTGAGCACAGCGGCATGCAATGCGGCTTTTGCACACCTGGTATGATTGTCTCGGGAACGTACCTGCTCAAGAAGCATCCTCAGCCAACGGAGCAACAGATTCGCGAAGGCATTGCCGGCAACTTCTGCCGATGCACCGGGTATACGAAAATCATCGAATCCATCGGCGCCGCGGCCGGCAACATGAGCGAGGGAGGTGAGTCGTGATGGAAGAGTATTCAGTGATCGGCAAGCCAATCCCTCGTGTAGACGCGGTTGAAAAGGTCACTGGCGCGGCAAAGTTTGCTGCGGATTTCTCCTTTCCGGGGATGCTCTGGTGCAAGATTCTGCGCAGTCCCTATGCCCACGCCCGCATCCTCAACATTGACACGAGTCGGGCGGAGCGCCTTCCCGGAGTGAAAGCGGTGTGTACCGGAAAGAACTTCAACGGCTGGACGTGGGGATTCATGCCCCAGACCCGTGACGAGCCGCCTTTGGCAGTGGACAAAGTGAGATATATGGCAGAGGCGGTGGCAGCGGTGGCCGCGATCGACGAAGAGACCGCGGAACAAGCCACGGAACTCATCCGCGTCGATTATGAGGAACTCCCCGGCGTATTCGACCCGGAAGAGGCCATGAAACCTGGGGCCCCCGTGATCCACGACTATGTCCAGAACAACCAGAGCTGGGAATTCCATATGGATTACGGGGATGTGGACAAGGCGTTCGGGGAATCGGATATCGTCCGGGAAGATCGATTCGAGACTGGGAAAGTGGTTACCGGCTATCTGGAGCCACCCTCAGCCGTGGCCATGTACGACGCCAACGGCATCACGCTTTGGGGCGCCAAGCAGAGCCCGTACTTTGTGTACCGCCACTTGGCAGCCTGCTTCAATCTACCCTTGAACAAAATTCGGGTTATCCAGCCGTTCGTCGGCGCGGGCTTCGGAGGCACGAAAAACGACTCCGTGGCCGGAGACTTTTGTTCGGTGCTCTTTTCGAAATGGACCGGACGGCCGGTGAAGTTTGCGTACAGCATGGAGGAAGTCCTCACCACTGCCCGCCGCCGCCACAACATGATCGTCTTCAGCAAGATGGGCATGAAGAAGGACGGCACGCTGTTGGCCTTGCAGCAAAAGATCATCGCAGAAGGAGGGGCTTACACGGCGATCGGCCCGCTGACCATGTACCTGACCGGTGCCATGACGACCCTCCCGTACAATCTTCCGAATTTCAGACACGACGCGTACCGAATCTTTACCAACCACCCCGTCAGCGCGGCCATGCGAGGTCACGGCGTGACGCACACCCGCTTTGCCGCTGAGATCCAGATGGACATGATCGCGGAGGAACTTGGCATAGATCCGATGGATATTCGGCTCAAGAACGCTGTCAAGGCTCCCCACGAGACGATTAACGGCGTGACGGTGAAGAGCTGCGGACTCACCGAGGGCCTGGAGACGCTCAGAAATACCGAATCCTGGCAACTTAGAGGCAAGAGAGCCACATCCGGCCGGGGTGTGGGGCTTGCCGCTGCATCGTACCTCGGTGGCGCCAGGCAACTTGGCCATCAGTCCTGCGCTGCGCTCCTGCGGCTGTGCGAGGACGGCACTGTCAACTACCTTACCGGCGCGACTGACTGTGGTCAGGGCTCGGACACAGTCCTTGTTCAAATGGTGGCCGAGGAGTTGGGCATCCGAATGGAGGACGTGAACATAAAACGGGTCGATACTGCGGTGACACCCTGCGATCCTGGGAGCTACGGAAGTCGCGTGACAATTCTCGCGGGTGCCGCTGCCCAGAAGGCCGCCCGGGATATCAAGAGACAGCTCTCGGAGTTCGCGGCAAGAGAATGGAAGGTTCAGCCCGACGAACTTGTGTTTCGCGGTGGCAAGGTTTTCGTCAAGGATCATCCCGACCGGTCAATGCCTTTCTCGAAGCTCGCAAAGATAGCCTGTTACTCGGGGTCCGGCGCCGTGATTCTGGGAAGGGGATACTCTCAGTACGGGCTCGAGCGGTACGACTGGGACAAAGGGCTCGGCAATCCCGGCACGTCGTACAGCTTCACTGCACAACTCGCGGAAGTGCAAGTGGACCTCGAGACGGGAGTCGCTCGTTGTGAGGACACTATCCTTGCTCACGACTGCGGCCGACCGTTAAACCCACTTAATGTCCATTCCCAAAACCAGGGCGGTGCGGTTCAAGGCCTTGGGCAGGCACTCTATGAGGGGTTTATCATGGATCAGGGGAAGACGAGAAATCCGACCCTGACGCACTACAAAATGCCCCTTTCCACCGATGTCCCTCGTGTGGAGGTAATCGACATCATTACGGAAGACCCCGACGGACCCTTCGGCGCGAAGGAGGCGAGCGAGGGCTGCATCGTCAGCACACCGCCCGCTGTGGTGAGCGCTCTCAAGGATGCCACGGGAATCTGGTTCAAGACCCTCCCGGTGACTCCGGAGAAGATCTACTGGGCACTCCAGGAGAAAAATGGGACTAAGAGTGGGTAAGTTTTTGTCGGCCGAATACCGCGGGCGTCTTCTAAGGGGTGTCGAACACGCCAATGTGGCGGCAGTATAATCAGTAGGGGCGGGTCTCAGACCCAATGCTTGTGACTTAAGAGTTCGATCTTGGATTTTCAACGTGGGGCGGGCTTTCCAGCCCGCCGATTCTTCCGGCAAATGAACCGCAGGCTGGAAAGCCTGCGCCACATCAAATTCCATTAAGTGATCGGCATTGGGTCTCAGACCCGCCCCTACCGCGGCACATTCATGTGTGGAGTGTCTGGCTGTATAACGAACTGGGTTCAGAAAGAACCTGTAACCATGAGCCGGTGGAGGACTCTTGGAATCCGGCAAGCCTGACGACAAAGACCGGCTGGAGCGTTATGCACGGCAGATTATTCTCCCCGGCTTTGGACCGGAAAGCCAGGAGAGGCTCGGCCGATCTCGCGTTCTGCTCCTGGGCGCCGGCGGTCTCGGGAGCGTATGCGCCCAATACCTGGTTCGGGCGGGTGTCGGGCGACTTGCCCTTATCGACAACGGTAGAGTGGATCTGCCCGATCTTAATAGACAACTCCTGTACACCACCGGCGACCTCGGTGAGCTAAAGGCGAATGTTGCGGCAACGCTCTTGCGGGAAATCAATCCGGAAGTGGACGTGGTCGGAATCGATGCTCGAATTACCCAGGATCGGTTGCGTGACATGATTCCCGAGGCGGACATTGTCATCGATGCTCTGGACAACTTTCCAACTCGTATGGTGGCTAACGAGGCGTGCTGTCGGGCCGGGAAGGTCCTCGTGCACGGCGGGATACTCGGAACGCGGGGAATGGCTTCGGTCGTTGTGCCCGGAAAAGGGCCGTGCCTCCAGTGCATGTACGAAGGACAGGATCTCAGCACGCGGGGCACTCCTCTTCCGATCCTCGGTCCAACTCCCGGCATCATAGGGTCTATCCAGGCAATGGAGGCCATCCACATCCTGCAGGGGGCCGAACCTGCGCTACTCGGCAGACTGATTCTTTTCAACGGAAAATCGATGAACTTCTCTTATCGTGTGGTGAAGCGCAAGACAGATTGCAGCGTATGCGGGGAAAGCCGCTCAATTCCGGCCAACGCGGGAGGTTGACGTCATGACGAAGATTTCCGTGCGATCCAACTTCGTGCCAACGAAACGCAAGGTCGAAAGCGTGCTCCTCGATGACGAGAACTCGAATCTCATGGCATGTCTGACCGCAATCGAGAAAGCGGTGCAGGTCAAGCTGGTGAACGCGGAGCTGGGCGAAATCTACCCGGACATTGAAGTGACCGTCAACGGGGTCGATTCGAATTTCCTGCCCAAGAAGCTGGCGACCAAGCTCAGTGATGGTGACGCATTGGGAATCTCCTTCATCACCATGGGGGGAGGATAAGTGAACGCTGTTCCACAGCTCGTTTTCAAGGAGCAATCGTTGCACTGACGTATTTCACACCGGATTCATGAAACATAGCAATAGGAAAAGACGCAAAGGAGCTTGCAATGGACCTCGGTTTGTCATGGGAGGCAGAGGAATTCCGTCGGCAGGTCGCCCGCTTCGTGGAGGAACGGGTTGCGCCCATCGCGGCTGAGCTGGACGAAAAAGGCGAGCCTTCGCGGGAACTCGTCCGGGAAATGGGGGAGCTCGGCTTCCTGGGAGTGAAGTTTCCCGAAGAATACGGCGGCGCGGGCGTTGATGAACCTCACGTGTATCACTGCATCCTGGTGGAGGAAATAGCCAAAGCCTCCGCTGGCTTATCCGCGACTGTCGCCATGACCTCGTCAGTCCCGCTTCTTTCTGTCTACCATTTCGGCTCCGAGGAATTGAAGCAGAAATACTTGGTCCCGGCCCTGCGAGGAGAAAAGATCGCTGCCTTCGCCTTGACCGAGCCGGGGGCCGGTTCCGACGCAGCCGCCATACACACTCGAGCAGTCCGCAACGGCGATTCGTACGTGCTGAACGGCACCAAGATTTTTATCAGCAACGGCACAATCGCCGACTTTATAGCGGTGGTCGCCAAGACCGACGACTCCAAAGGAATGAAGGGCATCTCGGTTTTCCTGGTTGACACTTCGATGAAGGGATTCCGGGTCGGGAGAAGACTAAGCAAGTTCACCACTCATTGTTCAGACACGGCCGAACTGATTTTCGAGGACCTGGAGGTGCCCAAGGACTATCTCCTCGGCAAAGAGAACACCGGCCTCCTCGGTGTGATACCCCACCTCGAAGCAGATCGGATTATGACCGGGGCAACTTCGCTGGGATTGGCGAAAGCCGCGTACGAAGCAGCTCTTCAGTATTCCAAGGAACGAGAGCAGTTCGGAATGCCTATCAGCAAATTCCAGGCGATACGATTTCGTCTGGCGGACATGCTTGCAATGTTGGAGACCTGCGAGCTTTACCTCTACTACGCGGCCCGAAAAGCCGATCGAGGAGAGAAGATCTCGAAAGAAGCGGCGCTCACCAAGATCATTGTCTGCGAAGGAGCGAACAAGATTTGCCAAATGGCGCTGTCGATCTTCGGCGGCTACGGACTGATGACCGAATTCCCGGTCGAGCGGTACCTCCGAGACTCTTACTTCCCCCTTATTGGCGGGGGAACTCCAGACATCATGCGTGTCGTGGTGGCACGTGAAATCGGTATCTAGAGCGTTTATCAACAACTCTGTCTGATTCCGTCATACGGCCGGCCGGTCGGTGGCTAGGGAGTGTGCTGACTGTCGAAGAGTCCGGCCGGCAAGATCCACCAACGTAACACCGATGCGCGTTGGAAAGAGTAATTCTGTTGAGGAGCCGGGATGCCCTCGAAGCGAAGTCAGGCTTGCCGTCCGAAGCGGAGAAGGCATCCGGCTGCCTGACCTGACTGCTTCGACTGCGCACGATCGGTGAGCAAAACAGAGTCGCAAGATGGCAATGTCTTTGCCACGAAATAACGGAAAGAGCGAAGGAGGACTTGGGTCATGAAACGCTTACTCGGCTTTCATCTTATCGCACTCTTGGTTCTTGCCTTGACCTGTACGGGCGCAACGGTCGGCATGGCGCAAGACAAAGTAATCACATTGAAAGTCAGCAACTGGTTCCCGGTTGGATGCCAACAAGACCTAAATCTGCAGCAATGGGGCAAGGATTTGGAACAGCGGACCGGGGGCCGGGTGAAGGTGAATTATTTCAGCGCCGGGACCCTTGTCCCGGCCGCACAATCATACGATGCCACAGTGAAGGGTATCGTGGATGTGAGCAACTGTGTCTTGGGCTACACGATGGGAAGATTCCCGTTCTGTCAGGTACTAGACCTTCCGATGGGTTGGCCCGTAGGCCCCGGTCCGACCAAGATCGTCAACGAATTCTTTAAGAAATTCAAGCCCAAAGAATTTGACGACGTGAAAGTCCTGTGGGTCCATGAAGGGCCGGGCGGGTTTGTGCATTCGAGAACCAAGCCCATTACGAAGCTGGAAGACATCCAAGGGATGAAACTGCGGTGTTACGGCTCGAACGCCAAGTTTGTCGGCTTGCTCGGTGGAGCGGCCGTGGCCATGCCCATGCCTGAAGTCTACGACGCCCTCTCGAAGGGCGTTGTCGATGGGCTGATGTCCCAGTACGAACCGCTCCAGGGTTTCCGAACAGGAGAGCACATCAAGTATTCGACCGAAAACCGGGAATCCGCGTGGTCCGCGGCGTTTGTTGTGGTGATGAACAAGCAGAGATTCAATTCTCTTCCCCCTGATATCCAGAAGATCATTGAGGAGATGACCCCGGGATACATTGAGAAATATGACAAAATGTGGACGGATACAGAAGCTGCGGGCAAGGATTTCGTCGAAAAGAGAGGAGTCAAAATCTCCACCTTAAGCCCTGAGGAAGAAGCCCGGTGGTACGAAAAAGCTTCCAAGCCTCTGATCGAGGCGTACATAAAGGATATGAAGGCAAAAGGACTGCCCGGTGAAGAAGCGGTGGCTTTCCTCAAAGAGGAGTTCAAGAAGTATAAGAAGTGAGCGTAAGGCGGCCCGCCGCCATCAAACATGGTGGGGGCCGGCGTCCCTGCCGGCCCTTTCCATGTCACTTGTTAGAAAGCACATTGGTATTAGGGCGGATTCTATTGTTTGGCATCAGGTGTCTGTGCGCCGTGCCATTTCACATAGTTGAAAGCGGATTCGTCTCACCTGACCAATCCGACCGAAAAGGCGAGAAGAAACTGCCCGGCGTAATAGAGCGGCAAGCCGACAAAGCGATTGAGGAATTCGGTCTTCACGAACCTGTCTCTGGCAACGAAGAGGTCGGAAGCATAGAAGGAAAGCGCCCCGACGAACAAAGCCCACGCGCCTGTTGGGTTCAGCGCGAGATTGAGGAAAGCCACCCACGCGGCCGTCAACATCACGCTGATCACCACAATGTAGATTGTCACGGGGACCAGCATCGGCCCCAAGCGAGGACGCAGCCACAAGAATACGCCTCCGCTGACTGCCGCCACCAGAAAGTGGACCGGCGTGAGCCAATCTCGCAAATCGGTGAGGCATACAAAGGCGACGACGTACAAGATGTGACCCAGAAGGAACGCCACTAGGCCGGCGGTGAACGATCTGCGCCGCTTGAGAGCCAGGCAGACGTCGCCGATAAGGCCGCACACGAGACCGGCCAGTATGAGATGATAGTAAAACGGAAGAGGGTGGGGTTGGACCAAGACAGCCACGACGAAAAGCACGGATAACGGCGTCTTGAATATCAGTTTGAGCGATGTGCTTTCCCGCCTTTCTCCCGCCAAGAGCCCTGCCAGCAAGGCCGCAGCAACCGCCAAGAGAGCGATGTTGACCATGATCCCTCCGACCGGACGGCACTTTATGACTTGATCGAGCCTAAATCAAGCGAGAGCGTTATTCAAGCCATGAAGATGGACTTTTACGCATCTGAACAATATGCTTTCTCTGCTATTGTTACTACGTGGATAAAATGGAGGCTTGTTTGGAGCCGGGGATGGGAGTCGAACCCACGACCTGGTGATTACGAATCACCTGCTCTGGCCTCTGAGCTACCCCGGCGCACAATGAGGATTTACGGCACGCCGGAAGCATAGATCAATTCCGGACCTCCTGTCAATGCTATTCGGGCATGCCGATGGGCACCGGAATGAACGTCACGATGAAGAGCACAACCGCAACCCAGCCGAGGATTCTCGCGCTGCGGGTAGGTGGCGACTCGGGGTCGATTGGGGGTGGGTGGCGCAATCCGAGCACCAGCACGAGCAATGCAAACATCAACCACCCCGGCCACAGAAACGCAAGGGGCAGCAAGAGCAAGAATGCAACGAATGAAACCACTCGTGCCGCTTTCGACCCGAAGAGACCGTATACCACGTGTCCGCCGTCCAACTGTCCAATGGGCAGCAGGTTCATGGCAGTGACAAATAACCCGAACCACGCGGCCATCGCTGTCGGGTGGAGAAGTACCGTCGAACTGGACGAGAAGTCTCCGTACACTGCGAGACAGAGCAACTCAAGGATCATCGACGACCCGAATGAGAAACCTTGCGTCGGTACTAACTGAGGGCGAAATTCCGACAATAGCAACCCTACTACAAGTAGCGGAATCGCGACGATGCTTCCTGCGACCGGTCCCGAGGCGCCGACTTCGACCAACGCAGAGCGATTGAAAATCGGTGACCTGATCTTAATGAACGCGCCGAAAGTTCCTAGCGGAGGTGGCGCAGGGATGAAATACGGCGGTGTGACGTCCATGTAACGCCTGCGACCGGTGAGGTAATGCCCCATTTCGTGCACCACCAGAATACTCATCAGCGGTACGGAAAAGACCCATCCACTCAGGAGAAAGCTCAACCTGAACCACTCGTCGTACCTCTCATTTGCGTAAAACGCACCGACAACAGTAGTAGTGATGGTGGTTGCGATAAACAGCAGGATGTTGATTGTCCAGCGTCGGTTCCTAATAACCATCCTCCTGAGTGACTTCCAAGACGGGCAGGGCGCAGCAGTTCCGCCTCACGCCTGGTGCCAAACTCCTGCTGTCTCCCGCAGATGGATTGGCTCATTGAAACGCGGATCGGGCTTAGCCACGCGAAGCACTTCTTCCACGGTCGTGACACCGCTCAACAGCTTCCTGATAGAATTCTCCCAGATAGTGCTGAAGCCCTTCTTTCGAGCCGCGTCTTTGATGGAGCCCATTTCCGGCTGGTCTGTAATGAGCTTGGCTATATCTTCATCCACGCCAACGATTTCGTACACGCTTTCTCGTTTGTAATATCCGGTGTCTCGACACTGAAAGCAGCCGCGACCGCGCTTGAGGGTGATCTCTTCCGGACCCTCGAAGTTGAAGCCTTGACTGTTGAGCGCTTTCAGACTCACCGTATAGGATTCTTCACACGCGGGGCACACCTTTCGCATGAGCCGTTGAGCCAGCAGACCCGCCAACGTTCCAGCGAGGAGAAAGCTTGGCACGCCCAAGTCGAGCATGCGGTTGATCGCGCTCAGCGCGTCGTTCGTGTGCAGCGTGGAGAAAACGAGGTGTCCGGTTAGCGCAGCCTGGACGGCAAGCTGCGCGGTTTCTTCGTCGCGGATTTCGCCGATCATGATCACGTCGGGGTCCTGACGCATCACGTGGCGGAGCATCGGGCCGAAGGTCATTCGCTCGGTCTGGTCGTGCAACATGCTGACCGCTGGATTGACGGATATCTGGTTGAAGCGATCGTAAACCATTTCCACGGGGTCTTCGATAGTCGTGACATTCCGGTCCGGGGTGGCGATTACGCGGAGCGCAGAGTAGAGCGAGGTGGTCTTTCCTGATCCGGTGGGCCCGGTGACGAGTATGATCCCGTACGGGCGCATGATGAATCCTTGGAATAGAGTGAGGTCATACGGTGTGAAGCCCAGTTCTTCGAGATCCATAAAAAGGAGATCCGGGTCCTGTAGACGGCATACAGCCTTTTCTCCGAAGGCTGTGGGTACCGTCGAAACGCGCACTTCAACCTCCTTCTTTCGGAGATTGAGCTTGATGCGTCCATCCTGAGGGCGGCGTTTTTCGGCTATGTCCATTCCCGCCATTCCCTTGATTCGAGAGACAAACGCTTGATGAAGCGGTGAAGGGATGCGATCGATGTCGTGAAGAACGCCGTCGATGCGCATCCTCAAGACGCTCTTGCCCCGTTTTGGCTCCACGTGGATGTCACTCGCCCGAAGAGACACGGCACGACGGAACGTTGCGTCCACAGCGGTCCGAATGTTCTTGTCGGTATGTGATATCTCTTCGAGGCTCTTCACCTCCGCAAGCCGCTCCAAGTCAGACAATTCGGCGAAGTACTTGACGTGTTTCTCCTCGGCCGCACGGATGGACGACTTGAAACCGTGAAACTCGAGGAGGATCTTCATGATGTCCTCTTTGGACGCCATGAGCACTTCAATTTTGCGGCCCGAAACGCGAGCCACGTCCTCGAGGACCTCCTTTTGTGACGCATCGTACATGGCCACGCGCAGCGTCTTGTTCACTTCTTCGACGGGCACAAGAAGGTAGCGGTCCGCGAATTTCTGGGGCAAAGTCTTGGTAACGAAGTCGGGGTCGAGTTCGAGAGGATCGAGCCTCTTGAACGGATAGCCTAGATGTGTGGCAATCGCTTGAACGATGTTGGACTCTGTGAGCGTGCCTCGGGGGCCGCTGAGTTTCATCTCGGCGATGATGTCCACAGCGGTGGTCTGGTGGGCATGAGGGACGCCGTCTTTCAGTTGTCGAGCGCGATCCTGGGCGACCCTGTCCATCACGTAGACTTCGGCTTCTTGAATCCGTAACAGGCCCGAATCATCTAGCAGTCCCTGGGAGTACAGTATTTCCGCGATGGTGGTAACGTCGTCGTAAATATCCACTGAAGGGTCCTCGGCGCTCGGGGAAGGCTCCTGTAAAGGAGAGCTTCCGTGGTGCCGCCAATTCGCGGACAATTCCGCAATAGAATTTTCGCACGGCGCCCCCGAATACGGGAACACTCGGTGCAAGGATTCTATAGAAAGATATGCACGGGTGCAAGATGACGGCGGTCGAAAGGGCGGGGAAGGACAAAGAAGAAAGAAGAGGCCTAATCGCCGGCGAACGCTCATTAACATGCGTCGCACATTCGCCGCGTCACCGGCGAAACGACCTTTCCAGGAGAGGTCGCGCTCGGCGGCACTCTCAGCTATGCGAGAACGGAACTCGCCGCAGCATGCGGACGGCAGCCATAGGGCTACCGTCCAGCCTGCTGGACTCTTTCTCTTAGTTCCTTGCCTGTCTTGAAAAAAGGCAGGTTCTTTTCTTCGACTTCTATTTGCGTCCCGCTCTTGGGATTACGGCCGGTATAGGCCCCATATTTTTTGACCATCAGCGACCCGAATCCGCGAATCTCTATCCGGTCGCCGCTGATCAGAGCGGAGACTATCGTGTCAAACACGAGGTTGACGATTTCTTCGGACTTTCTCTGGGTGAGATCAGCCTCTTTGGCCAGGGCCACGATTAGATCTGATTTGTTCATCGCGGGTTCCCGACTACCTGACTATTTGGCTTTCTTCACCGCTTCCTTCAGTGCCCTTGACGCGGCGAAACGTGCCACCTTGGTGGCCGGAATCTTGATCTTCTGTTTGGTCTGCGGGTTGACGCCGGTGCGGGCCTTCTTCTTCACGACCCGAAATGTCCCCAGTTCCGCGATGCGGATGCGGCCGTCTTTCTTCTTCAGCGATTCGTGAATCGCTCCCACGACGGCGTCCAGGGCCATAGCAGCGGCTTTCTTGGTGATCCCCGCTTCCTTAGCGATCTTGCCAACGAGCTCCCCTTTAGTCATGAATCCACCTCCCAAAAAAAATTAAAGGGTTCAACGAGTTGAAGTGACATTCAACGATTGCACCATGTTATCTATACCGGATTGATTTGTCAATAGAAATTCCGAGGCTCTTGAAAAAATTTCTCTTTTGAGTTACATGAAAAAAAGCGTCAGGCCAGGTGCCTGTTTTTACTTGACAATAGGCGCAGCCTACAGTAAGGGGATGTGCGATCGACCAGCCCTTTCGAGGAGTCAATGACTGAATCGACTATTCTCACCCACCTCGAAGAGATAGCGGAGCGCCTTGGCGTCCAGCTCCGGTACGACGATCTCGGCCGCAACGGAATACGCACTGAAGGCGGCCTTTGTAGAGTTCTTGGCAGACCCGTGATCTTTCTTAACCGGAAGGACTCCCCCCGCCGCACCATCCTCGTGCTGGCCAAGGCCTTGCACAAGCTCGACCTTGAAGGGGTGTTCATTCCCCCCGCGGTCCGGCGAATCATCGAATCCAAGGCCAGTTGATCCCCCCTTCAGGCCGTCAGCGCAAGCGCCCGCCTTTGGTCGGATACCAATATGCAGCCCCACAGCTGACGCCGGTGGCATGCCTCCTCCACTACGGACGGCGAGCCTGACTTCGTTTCGGAGGCATACCACCGGAGGGTGACCGCTTGTTACCGCACGGAGCGCAGATTTGTATGAAAACGGGGACGACGACCGGCAAGATGCCGGTCGCTACTATTTCGTTTTCATGCTTCGTTGTGCCCGAAAACCGGTGCATGGAAGTTGGTATGAGCCTTTGATTTTTCTCGCGCTGTGAGTTAGCCTTGAACGCAGCTGTAATCATACTTGTTCGCCGCCCCACCTTGCCTTGGGGCCGAGACGCCGCGTGATGACTTCATCCACACAGTTGGGGCTTTGCTTCGATCGACGCCTGCAAGGACGGGGAAGGCTCGAGCAGCGCGCTGCCGAAGCTGAGCGCTTGCTTGCGGTGTGGCGGTGGAAATCCGGTTTGAGCCAGGGATTTCCGGTTATCATCAGCCTTTTCGGCGGTACAGGAACCGGCAAGAGCACTTTATTTAACTCCTTGGCAGGTGAGCCGGTGAGTCGGGTTAGCTGGTTGAGGCCGTGCACCGCGCGGCCCGTGTTGTATGTTCACGACGAGGCGATGGACGAGGTGTCGAGATGCCCGCTGGTTGCCGATGGAAGCTGCATCCGCGGCGGAGAGATCAGGGTAAAGGTTCTCGAACACCATCGCCGGGTATTGTCGGATTTCATCCTCGTGGACACGCCGGATATCGACAGCGTGGAATTGATCAACCGCGAGATTGCGGATGCTTTCTTTACCATCAGCGATATCGTGGTGTTTGTGACTTCTTTGGACAAGTACGGCGACAACAGCGGGAAGACGTTCCGCAACCGGATTCGGGATTGGCGAAAATGCTCGTACTTCGTGATGAACAAAGCACATGTCGGTGAGGCATTTGAGGATTTCCGCGAAACGCTGCAGGAGGAAGGCTTCGACGGCGATCGGCTCATCCGCGTGGCAGACACGGGCACTTCGCCTGAAATGATTCTCGAAATCAGAGAACAGCCCGAGTTCGAAGCGATTTTCGCTGCGGCCCGGGAGGACGTGCGCTCCACTGAAATTCGGAATCTGTGCATCCAGACAGTGCGACACCTTGACCTCCTCGATGAGGAGGTGTCCTCGCAGATGACCCGAATCACGACCGTGAACAACGAGATCGTTCAGGCTCTCGAACGAGTTACCAGGGAGATGGATGAACGCTTGGATGCGGTTCTTTCGCCTGAAGTGGCAAACAGGGTGCAGGAAAGGCTGACGACACTTCTCCAGAAATACGATATTCTTTTCCCGGTCCGAATGTTTGTCCGCACGATCGCGAGGAAATCGTTCGAGTTCGTGTGGAGCCTCGTTTCGTCCGTGGGGCTGCAAGGAGAGCGCGTTGCGGGCGAACGCTCAATTCTGGCACAGGATCTGGCCGCGACCAAGGCGGTAGCGAATCTGGCGCCTCTCGACTATGCGGTGGCGCGCCTGAATCAGGAGATTGCCGAGATCCTCAAGAGCGATGCGGAACTCGAAGATCTTCGCACCGTGGCGCTGCACGATGTGCCGCGACTGACCAACGAAGCGGTCTGGGCGCAATTCGACGAAGCGTTTCCCGGCGTGGAACGACTCTTGGAAGAGGAGTTCGCGCGATTTCGAGAGAGTGGTCTTTCGCCGACTCACGAGGCGAAACTCTACGGAGCGTATTTCTTCTGGGCGCTTCTCCTCGTCACTGCCGAGGTCGTGTTGCTTGGCGGATCGTCGTGGCTGGACGCAATCCTTGGGCCGATGATCGCTCCTTTCATCCCCAAGTGGCTGCTCGGCATGAAGGTGCGCGATGTCCTCCGGGAGATCGGCGATCGCATTGACGGGGAATATCGCGGTATTCTTCGGAAGATACTCGCGGGGCAGGCGACTTCATACGCCAATGAATTCCGAAGGCTTCTCCCGGATGATGACGCTCTCGGGCGTCTGTCCGGGTTGAGAGAACGGTTGTCACAGGCAGTTTGCGCGTAATAGAAGATTACAGACCGGATGGTCCGTTCCCGAACGGGCAGAAACGAATTACTCTATGAAACGGAGGACTTGATGCACGTTTGCCAAGGATTGGGCACATTGCTGACATTGCTGCCGTTGCCGGCTATGCTCCTAGGCGCGCCTCTTCACGCTGCGGCCATGGAAGGCAAGTTCATGTCGTTTACTTGCCCCAACGGTTTGCAGGTATTTGTACACGAAGACCATGCCCGTAAAGTGGCATCAATTCAGATCTGGGTCATGGTGGGCAGCGCGGACGAGACCGACCGGGAGCGCGGGATTAGCCACCTCATCGAGCATATGGCGTTCAAAGGGACCCAACGACGGGGCTTGGGGCAAATCGCCCAGGAAGTGGAGGGTCTTGGCGGCGACATGAACGCTTACACGAGCTGGGATGAAACCGTGTTCCACGTGACGGTCCCGTCGTCTGCGACGACCGAAGGCCTGGATATCCTCTTGGACGCGACTTTCAACCCTGTCATCGATCCGGCTGAGCTAGCCAAAGAGATCGAGGTGGTGCTCGAGGAGATCCTCGAGGGCGAAGAACGCCCGGAGCGAAAGGCATCCAAGCTACTCTTCGGGACCGCCTACACAGCGAGCCCGTACCGTTATCCCATCATCGGATATCGGGAAATCGTCGAGAAGATCACCCGTGAAGACGTGCTGGCGTTCCGGAAGAAATGGTACGTACCGGAGAATATGTTTGTGGTTGTCACGGGCGATGTGGATCCTGTCAAGGTACGGGAGGACGTCGAGCGACTAACCGCAGACATCAAGCCTTCGGGATTTTTCAGGCCGCCTAGGGCGGAGGAACCCGGTCAGGAAACGGTCCGAGGAGCGGTCTTGCGAGATACGAACGCTCGTGAAGCCCGCCTCCACCTCGCGTTTCATATTCCCGGACTTTCGGGCTACGACGTTGGCGCGCTCGATCTGGCAGCCGACATCCTGGGATCGCGGGAGACATCCCGGCTGGTGAGAGTACTCAAGAAGGAGAAGCAGCTCGTCAACACGATCACCGCTTACTGTCTGACTCCAAAGCGACCCGGCATCTTCGCGGTGAGCGCCACCCTGCAAAGCAAGAACCTCGAAGCGGCGACGCAAGCGATCATGGATGAGATAGCTCTCCTCGGCAAAGAATCGCCTCCGGGAGAAGAGTTGGAGCGAGCCAGAGTGGGGATCGAATCGGAGCATCTTTACGCTCGTGAAACCGTCGACGGCATCGCGAGAAGTATCGGCGGGTTCTACGCGGATGCCGGCGATGCCGAGTATGAGCGCAAATATCTCAGGCTCATCGCGACGGTCAGTCCGTCTGAGGTTTCGCGAGTAGTGCAACGGTATCTTTTGCCGCCCAACGCAACGGTGACCGCTCTGATACCTGCGGAGGATGTGCCGGAATTCGCAATCGATCGACTCACCCGCATCGTGGAGTCCTTCCCGAAAGCGCAGATTGCTGCAGGCGCCGCCGCGGCAGCGGAGGGGGTGCTTACACGTAAATTGCCGAACGGCATCCAGGTAGTCCTCGTGCCGGACGACTCCAACCCGATCGTGTCGTTCCGCGTTGCATGCCTGGGCGGCAAGCGCTTCGAGACAAAGGATACCGAGGGGATGATGAATTTCATCGCCCATATGGTGAATAAGGGGGCCGGGGCACTTACCGAGGTTGACATAGCCCAAAGAATCGAAGACATGGGCGGAAAACTCAAAGGTTTTTCCGGTTACGATTCGTTTGGGCTGTCCACAACGATCTTCAGTCGCTTCGTCGAGGAAGGGCTCCAGTTGTTGGCGGAAGTCTTCAACAATCCCTCGTTCCCGCAGGACAAGATGGAGCGCGAAAGAGCGCTCATTCTGAACCGAATCAGGACCGAGCCGGATCGACCGACACAGTACGCGGTCAAAATACTCAACGAGACACTCTTCCAGGATCATCCGTACGGCTTCGACAAAGAAGGAACTGTCCCGACGGTGTCCGGATTTACCCCGGACGACCTGGCCTATACGTACCGGCGATACGCAGTCCCGGCCAACACGGTGATCACCGGCGTGGGGGACATGGATGGTGAGAAGACCATGAACCGGATTGCCGAGCTGTTCGGTTCGATTCCGGCACGACCCCTGGAAGAGCCTTCAATCCCGACTGAAGCGCCAGTCGACGCAGTACGGGAAAACGTGATCCGCATCCCGCGAGCCAAGGCGCATATCGTAATCGGGTTCCGTGCGTGCACTTTGAAAGATCAGGATCGATACCCGCTCGCGGTGCTCAATAACGTCTTGGCAGGGCAGGGCGGTCGCCTCTTCGTCGAGCTACGGGACCGACAGTCGCTGGCGTATGTGGTTACCTCCTTCATGCGCCCCGGAATGGACCCTGGCTCCTTCGGGCTCTACATTGCGTGCGACGAGTCGAAAGTGGATCAGGCGACCCAAGGACTACTGCAGGAAATTGAACGCGTGCGAACCGAACTCGTAGGTGAAGAAGAACGCCAGCGGTCGATAACGAATCTCGTGGGCAATCACCGAATTTCGCTGCAAAGCTCATGGTCCAGAGCCGAGAGTATCGCCTTGAATACGCTTTACGGTCTGGGGTATGATTACGACGAGCAGTACGTTAAGAAGATCGCTGCTGTCACTGCGCCGGAACTGCTCGATGTGGCGCGTCGGTTCCTGGACCCGGATCGGTGCGCAATCGTGAAGATACTCCCGGAACAGAACGCGCGAACCGAGTGACAGTACTATTATAGGATATATAGAGGTGTGCATGAGCACACACCGTCGACTGCGCGACGTGCTCTACGACTTCAACAGTGGTTGTCTTGCCGTGGCGACGCAAACAAAGGAGTGTGAACTGAAAAGGTTTCCCGCCTCTCTGATCATTCTCACACGGCGCGAGGTCGTTCCTTGAATGATGTTTTCGGTTTTGTGAAGGGCCTGAAGCCGTCGCAACGGACCCGCCTCGAACGGCTCGCCCTGAAGAGGATCCCTCCCGACCATGTGGTGACGCCGGAGTTCTCACGTCAGCTTGCAGCGCTGTCGTCGGAAATCAGGCGCCAAATCGGCGTCCTGGTGGATCGGAGCGGTAATCTGTACAAGGTGCTGGTCGGCGACGCGCGCTCGATTATGATTCCCAAGTTGGATGCCTGGCGGGTGGGACCGGGCCGGCTAAGAGGCCTGAGGTTGATCCACACGCACCTCAACGACGAACCTCTCAGTGAAGAAGACTTGACCGACCTTGCGTTGTTGCGACTCGATCTCATTGCAGTGGTGGGAGTGGGCGCGGATGGCCTTCCGACGGTGGTGCGAATCGCACACGTCCTGCCGGACAATCCCGGTGGCGACATATGGCAGGTTCTCGAACCTGTGCCGCCTGCACAGTTGGATTTCAATTTCACTTCTTTCGTCAGAGGGCTTGAAGATGAGATTTCCCGCTCAATCGGGGCTCGCTCCGTACGCGACTCCGTCGAGAGAGCCTATTTGATTGGCAAAACGCAGGGCAGGGACTGGGAGATCGAGGAGTCACTTGCGGAATTGGAGGAACTGGCCCAATCATGCGGTGTGAAGGTGGTCGGCAAGACCCACCAACATCGAGAACCACCGGACCCCCGCTTCGTCGTCGGCAAGGGGAAACTGCGGGACATCGTTATCGACGCGCTTCAAAAAGGCGCGGACATGCTCGTCTTCGACATGGAATTGAGCCCGGCTCAAGTCCGTGCCGTGGGAGACTTCACGGAACTCAAGGCGATCGATCGGTCACAGCTTATCCTGGACATCTTCGCACAGCGCGCCAGAAGCAGTGAGGGGAAGATTCAGGTGGAGCTGGCGCAGCTCAAGTACGCGCTACCACGGCTCGGCGAGAAAGATGATGCGCTTTCGAGGCTCACGGGCGGCATCGGTGGACGTGGGCCCGGTGAGACAAAACTCGAGATCGACCGGCGCCGCATTCACAGCCGAATCGGTTTCCTCGAGAAGCAGATCGGAAACCTGGGCAGACAAAGGGCACTCAGAAGACGGCTTCGTAACCGCAATAACATACCGGTGATCTCGATCGTGGGTTACACCAATGCGGGCAAGTCCACCCTGCTGAACAACCTGACTAAATCTCAGACTTTCACTGCGGACAAACTCTTCGCCACGCTGGACCCGACGAGCAGGCGGCTGCGTTTCCCACGAGAAACCGAAGTTATCATCACCGACACCGTCGGTTTTCTCACGGATTTGCCTCAGGCCCTCATTGCAGCCTTCAGCGCCACTCTGGACGAGCTCAACGATGCTGATCTGCTGCTCCACGTCATTGACGTCTCCAACCCGAATTTCGAGAAGCAGATGCTCGCGGTGGAGAGTCTTCTGGAAACACTGGACTTCGGACTTATTCCTATGATCAGGGTATTCAACAAGACGGATCTTGCCCCGCCGGATCTGGTCGCGAATGTATGCTCCCGTTACGAAGGCATAGCGATCTCGGCGCTCAACTCAAAAACATTCCCTCCCCTTGTAGAGCGAATAGAGGACGAGATCCTCCAAGTGCTTACACTTCCGAAGTACGGAAGCGACGACGGCATACCCATCCCGGATCTGGAGGTATTTGATGCTGCCACGCACCCGTCGGGATAGGATGCGGCTTCTCGTGGCGGTGGCTCTATTGGCTCTCCAGATCTCGGCCATCGCTTGGTTGGCGGCGTCTGACCGACTTGGTCCGCTGCTCGCTTCTCTGTGCGCGATCTTCCAGAGCAAGGAACAGATGCGCGTGTATGTCGAAGGCTGGGGATCTCTTGCTCCAGTGGCTTTCATACTGGTCCAAACCCTACAGGTCGTAATCGCGCCAATACCCGGCGAGCTGACCGGCGCCGTAGGCGGGTTCATCTTTGGGGCCGCGCCGACCGTTGTCTACTCGTCGATCGGCCTCACCGTCGGTTCGGCTCTTGCGTTTATTGCCGCGAGAGTCATGGGGCTGCCTCTCGTGAAGCTTGCGGTGGACGAGAAAACTTTGGAGAAGTTCCACTTCCTGACGGAACGCCGCGGAGCGGTTTTGGCACTCATTTTGTTCATTATTCCAGGGTTCCCTAAAGACATTCTCTCCTATATCCTCGGATTGAGTCCGATGGGTTTCGGGACTTTCTTTGTGGTGTGTGCGGTCGGACGTGTTCCCGGCACGGTGATGCTCAGTTTCACGGGTTCGGCGATCTTTGATGAGAACTGGACTCTCCTGACCGCGGTGACGATTCTCTGTGCAATTGCCTTGGCGATTTGCTTTTTCAACCGCTCAAGGATCGAGGAGTGGCTCAGGCACATAGGCCACAGGCACGAGTGACGGCCGCATCCCCTAGGGAGGCTATCACTCGCAGAACCTGCTGAATTGATCATTGTCGTGCCGCCGACCAGGAATAGTAATGGCAAGACACGGACTCCGTATCGATGCGCCGCTCCTGGCATGCAGTAGTCGGCTTTTGGCCTTCATCAGGGCGTTTGCTGCGATCGATGCTCATCCTGCGCTCTTCCCCAAAGAATGCCGGACCTGCGGGAGAGTATTTAAGACGTTCGCGGATTACCTCCGCGAAACAAAGCCGAAGGGCCATGTGCTGGAGGATTGCTCGGACGTCATGCGAAGGACGTACACCATGATGTACCGGCACTGCCCATGTGGAAACACTCTCGTGCTTTCTGTGACCGGCGATGTCATGCCGGAACTGGACGACTTCTGGGGAGCGGTGGCGCAGGAAGCCGAAACGGAGGGTAGAACGGTCCGTGAAGTGGTCAAAACCTTCAGCGAAGTGTGCGACGACTTCATTGTCAACGGCCGGGATTTGGCAGATTTGCAGGATGCGCGAGGCGACGTGTGAATGAGGCGATCGACCTCTTGGTGGTGTATCATTCCCAGTCCGGGAATACTGCGCGCCTAGCGGAGGCGGTTGCCGACGGCGCCCGCACGGTGAGCAGCGTAACTGTACGGCTCATACGGGCGGCAGAAGCGGATGCAGGTCATATGAGACTTACTCGTTGTCTTGTTCTGTGCAGCCCCGAATACTTTGGGTACATGGCCGGCGCGGTCAAGGACCTTTTCGACCGAACTTACGAGCAGGTGCGAGAGGAAATGATCGGTAAGTCCTATACGGTGGTCATTTCCGCGGGCAACGACGGTACTGGCGCTCTTACCAGCATTGAGCGCATCATTGCCGGGTACAAGCTCCGCAAGGTGCAGCAATCAATCATCATTCGTGGGGCCATCTCTTCCGGAGATCTGGAAGACTGTCGGGAGCTGGGTCGTACGCTCGCAGCGGGTATCGATCTGGGAATATATTGAACTCATGATCACCGATATCATCTTTGACCTGGGGAATGTGCTCGTCCCCTTTGACCGCGAGATCGCCTACCGCCGCCTTCGGAGGCACCTCTCTCCGGACATGGCCCGATGGCTCGACGAAGACAGGGCAGGCTTCGAGGCGCGCCTCAAGGGCCCGGCCATCGAACTGGAAACCGGCAAGATCCGCTTCGCCAAGTTTCGGCGAATCGTTTGTGAAGTTCTCGGCATCAATCTTTCTCCGGAAGAGTTCGAACGGATCTGGTGCGACATGTTCTGGATGGACGAAGGCATGGTGCTTCTGGGCGAAATGTTGTCGGACCGCTACGGGACCTGGCTCGCGTCCAATACCAGCAAGGCCCACTACGAATGGATTGTCGGTCGATTTCCTCGGGTAGCGTTCTATCGCGACGCTGCTCTTTCTTACGAGCTTGGCGTAATGAAGCCCGCCAAAGCATACTACGAGAAGTCCCTCGGACGATTCGGCGTTGAACCGAAGGCCGCTGTGTTCATCGACGATCTCGCGGAAAACGTCGCCGGAGCCCGAGCGGCAGGCATTAACGGAATCATATTCAAGGGCCGGGAACCACTGCTGGCAGAACTCCAACGACTCGGAGTGGAGATTCCTGGCGATGGGAGTACACGTTCGTGACTGATACACTCACGATAGAAGGATTCAAATTCGCCGCCGTGTCCGCCGGTGTGAAGTCTCCCACGGTGCAGCGGCTCGATGTCGGGTTGATTGTCGCTGAGTCCCCTGCGTCTGCCGCCTGTGTCACCACTACCAACCTTGTAGTTGCAGCGCCGGTGGCTGTCACCAGGGAACGTCTCGCCGCAGGCCGATGCCAGGCTGTTCTGGCCAACTCCGGCAACGCCAACGCGTTCACCGGGGCGCAGGGAGAGCGTGATGCTCGCGACCTGACCGCAACGGCAGGTGAAGCGCTCGGAATCGATCCAACACTCGTGATTCCCATGTCCACAGGAGTGATCGGCCAACCAATGCCCGTCGAGCGCATTCGACCGCGAATGGCGGAACTGGTTGCACGACTCGACGAGCGTTCGCTCGATGACTTCGCCGCGGCGATCATGACGACGGACACAGTCCCCAAGACCGTTCATGTAGATGGAGAACTATCCACCGGGCCGATCCGGATGCTCGGGGTGGCGAAGGGATCGGGGATGATCGCGCCCAACATGGCCACCATGCTGGCAGTGGTCCTCGCCGATCACGAGGCGGAGCCGGACTTCCTGCGAGAAGCACTTCTTGCCGCATCAAACAACAGCTTCAACTGTATCAGCGTTGACGGCGACATGAGTACGAACGACACGCTCGTGGTGATGGCCGGCGGACGTACAGCCGCTCCACTGGTTCGCGGAAGCGCAGATCATGACGAGTTCTCCCGGCTTCTCACCCAAGCCTGCTACAATCTTGCCCGACAGATGGTGTTCGACGGTGAGGGGGCAACCAAACTCGTGGAAGTCTGCGTGATCGGCGGCCCCGACCAGGCCGGGGCCCGGCTTGCCGCTCGAGCCATCGCGGAATCGCTGCTCGTAAAGACTGCATTTCGCGGCGAGGATCCCAATTGGGGCCGCATCATTTGCGCCGCAGGGCGGAGCGGCGTGAGATTCGACCCGTCTCGAGTGGATCTTTTTATAGGGGAGGTGCCTGTCGTGCGTGAAGGTTTGCTCGCTCAAGACGATTGGGAAGCCCGGGCCGCCCAAGTAATGAAGCGACGGGAGTTCTCCATCATGCTCGACCTCAAGGTGGGGAACGGTGACGCGACTATTCTTACGTGCGACCTGTCCGAGGATTACGTGAAGATCAATGCGGATTACCGGACCTGACCTCCGCGGGACGATGCCTCCCGGACCTGAGAAAGGCGGCTGGACGAGGCGGGTTTGGCCTTCGGGAGTTCTTTCTTCATGACGGGGATGATGATCTTCTCGCCCGTGCGGAGTTTGCGCCGGAAGTTTACGTCAGGATTCGAGCCGGTCAGGTGCGCTCTCTCAACTTGGTAGCGATTGAGGATCTTTGTGACACTGTCCCCGCGGTTCACCACATGGACAATATGGTTACGCGGCTCTTCGGACGGCAGCTCCGTCAAGCCGCGCGCTACGAGCTCTTTCTTCTCGAAAGGAACGCGAATCGGGTACGAGTCCCCACCGGGCGGTGTCATTCCGCGAACCAGAGCGGGATTCAGTCGGGCTAGTTCCGCGGTGCTGACGCCAATGAGGCCGGCAATCTTTTGCAGAGAGTAGCAGCCATCGACCGGCGCTAACGAATGGTTCCGCTCATAGCGCTTTTCTTCGCGGATCGGAAAGCCATATTTCTCCGGATCCCGAGCGATTTGCGCTATTGCTTGAAACCTGGGCCAGAATTCCTTGGTCTCTCTTTTGAGACTGCGGCTTGAACAGATCTCGTCGTATTCGGTCGCGTCTTCTTGACACAGCACTTTGCTGAGCTTGTTCTCCCCGGAGTTGTAGGCGCTTAACGCAAGGCGCCAGCATCCGAACATACTGTACAAGTCTTTCAGATAGAGCATGGCCGCTTTGGAAGACTTTTCCGGATCAAGCCTTTCATCGACCCACGAATCGACCCGCAAGCCGTAGGTCCGAGCAGTGGCGGGCATAAACTGCCACATGCCGAGCGCGTTGGCCGGCGACCGAGCTTGAGGGTTGCCGCCCGATTCCAGCATCACCAAGTACGCCACCTCTGTGGGCAGACCGTTATCTTTGGCCACGGCCTTGATGAGAGGAAGGTGCCGCTCAGCGCCGTCAAGGTAGTTGCGCATGGTTTGGCGCTGCTCGTACGCGTATTCCCGGACAAAGCGTCGAACTCTTGGACCTGAATCATCGATGGGGAGAGCCGGCAATGATGCGGTGGTCGGTTTCGCGGCCTTCTCGGAAGGCGGGGACTGCTTCTTCGTGCCCCCGCGAAAGAGCATGGCGAGATCTGACGAGAGCGACAGGCTTCCCGGCTGACCATTCTTGATCATCGGTTTGGTGGAGCCGCATCCCCCCAGGAGAGAAACACAAACCGCGCACAAGATCGCTGTCGTGACCCAAGCTCGTCTGACGGGCGTACTACGCGGGTTGAGGCCGCTCGGCCGTCCCGTGGTGAGCGCAGCCCTCAAGATGGCTGCGCGATATGAGACCACGCAAACCCGCATCATGACAGGCTTGATGATACCAGAACTCGCGTCCCTGTCAACCCGCTGAAGTGCTGAAATGAGCAGTGAAGGCCAAGATTGGTAAGGTCAAGGGAAAAGAGCGATCAAGTGTAACCATTCACTTACGGAAGACATCACTGCAGTAGCTGCCCCGAACGGGGCAAACCGTGAATAGCCGTAGGGTTCACCCTACGGAAACGAGCATTTAAGGTGAGTTCTTCGGACCCTGAAGGGGTCCTCCATGGAGGCATCGGACGA
>Ga0172373_10000064_pt1 | contig 142157 bp, 147 predicted proteins | sample Lak10m_2_FD_114546 | JGI IMG/M metagenome (GOLD analysis project Ga0172373, IMG submission 114546) | Freshwater microbial communities from Kabuno Bay, South-Kivu, Congo - kab_092012_10m | ecosystem: Environmental > Aquatic > Freshwater > Lake | place: Democratic Republic of the Congo... | reverse complement strand
CTCGATTGGGTATATTCCACCGGCTGAAGCTGAGGTGAACTACTACCGGCAACTTGCCGGGAAGAACGAGACCGAGGTCTCAACGTAAACCAACTGGCCTCCACGAAACCCAGGGCGATTCACATCAGATTGCATCGTCATTACAGAAAAATGCATACCAGCAGATACATACCCTTCGGGATTCTGTTTCTGCCAGCGCCAATGGTCTTTGCACATGGAGCCCAAATTACGCTCAGCTTCGATAGCCATTTCGTTACGGATATCCCCATGAATCAAAGAAGGTTTACGGCCCGTGATTTGTGCAACCCGTTCTAGTGCTTCTGGGTGACTGTTACTGAAGTTGTCGAACACAACCACTTCATAACCAGCCATTAGAAGCTCAACACAAGTATGCGATCCAATATATCCTGCGCCACCAGTAACTAGGATAGTCATAACTCAAATCTTTCCTAAAGCTGCAGCAGCTATGAGGCCAAGATTTCCAAGTAGTGTTTGTCGATAGATACCACTTTTTTTAATCAGTATCAATCGCAACAACAAAGGCTTTGACCGAGACTGTTTAAAAAGTTCGAGCGTTTTCTTGTTTTCAGGCGTTAACACATCACCAAGTTTCTTTAGTTCTTTTATGTTGATGTTGTTCCACTCCCTAAATGTTCCTTGCCACAGCAGCCGCATTCGTTTTAATCTAGCTAACCAAGTAGCGTTCATTCCTACTAAATTATTTTCATGTTGTCTGTAGTAGAGAGATGGATAAGAGTCATAAAAAACGACGCCGCCTGCACCAGATACAAGCTGATATGTCCACCAATCATGACTAACTACTTGAACACTTACTCCAGCTTTAATCAACAGTATAGGGATAGGCGCTGGTTTTGATCTCGATGGCATCAAAAAAATCAGCTTTCCCCTTGTTGCTCAGCACATCGTGCTTTCGCCAGTCCCCCAAATACCACTGAGCAAAAGCCAATTCGCCCAGGATGCCCACCAAGGTATCAATACCTGAGGCCACTGTCCGATGAACACGAACTTGCTCAATGTGCTTCTCAGCATAGTCCAACATGACTTGCGTTATGACGATGGAAACGGGTTCAGGCATGACATCAAACAGTTTCAGAGTGCAGCATTCGCCGGGCTTCATAAAGCCGCTTGTTATCCGAGTTGAATTCAAACTTCATGTCGCAATTCAAGCCATACAAGTCAATTAAGGTGAAGCCAACCGGTGAAAACCGATTACCCAAGCGCTTGACTTCAAAACCAACCAGCAAGTGAATACCGTCCTCATGCACTTTAGGTTCATCAGTTGGTGACAAGTAAAAAGACCGCTGCGTAGTGTCATGGTTGGCTGCTGCATAGGTCTTAACCTCTAAGAAAACCGGCCCAATGGTAGTTTTGATTCGCACGTCGGGATATCCAGTTGACTTGCCTTTACCACTCTTTGTTTTGGGTGCAGCAGCATCTAGACCAAGTTGTTTCAACGCCTCAATCACAAAAGGCTCAAAATCATTACCCACCTCATTGGGACGTGGTCGTTCAATGGGGTTGCGCTGCACAGCCTGGCACACAGAACGCATTCCCTGCACCAACTGGCGCAAAAGCTCTTGATGGCTGGATTGTTGATTGTCAAATGGCAACACGCGAGCGCCATAAAGTGACTTGATCACCACCTCAAATGGAATACCCTTCATCGGTTGCAAGAACCGTGCAATGATGTCTTCCAGCTGTTGTTCGCGTTCACTGCTCATTCACTGCCTTTCAAATAAAACAATTCGGTTGGTATTGGTGCCAGCGGTATTGTTAGTTACCCCCCAACAATTAGCTGTTTTGGTGAAGTCTTGCTGATTGATCATGACTCCCAGGGGCTTTAGTGCAAGACCTTTGGACGCTTCCAGAACATGTTGCTCCAGCTTAACCTTGCCATTTCGAACTTCTCCGACCTCATAGGCAATGTGCCCACCCGGCTTCACCACCCGAACCAACTCAGTGAGTGTGCTCCGGGTAAAGGCTTCCCAAGCTTGAACTGTCCTGCAATGTGAAATAGGGACGGTTCTGGGATCAACTCCTAGAAACCAGCAGCGCAACCAGTTGTCGCCCTCATAGTCCACGATATCCAAGAATGGAGGTGAAGTCACCACCAGCTGAACACTCGCATCTGCAATGTGTGACGTCCGATCAGACTGTTCAGCGCTAAGTGAAGCAGTTTCCACCTGTGGCGGGGGATCAGCCAATAGGCTTTTTGATTTTTTGAGAATGATGGCAGGTACGTCACGAACCGGCGGAATTTGCTGGCGCTTCTCGTTAATGATGGCTTGGCGCTCAACAGTGACGGCTTGGTTTGGAGGCAATGTATAAACCGAAAAAAAACCAGGCGAGTGTCCTGTCAGGCGATTGATCGCAACCATGCGGATCCACCGGTCCACACCATCCATCGTGCCCGCATGCTCTTTTTGCAATAACCAATTGCGCAAACCTTCAATGTGAATGAGTGTTTGGGGATGATAGAAAACCTCAAGTTCACGGTGTGCTGAATGCTGGAAGCTAGACCACGGAATAGAGGCCAATCGCTCCTTCACCTGATTGATCGTAGGAGGACATAAACGTGGTGCAGTTAAGGCTCGACTTAGCGGGTTGATGTCATTGCCATAAGGCACCCGCCCTGCAATGGCGGCCTCCACCGGCGTGGTCCCACGTCCCATGAAAGGATCGTAGACCACATCCATCATTTGGGTGAGTTGCGAAATGAAAAAAGCAGGCAATTGAGGCTTAAAACAAGCCCTATAGCTCACCTCATGAATGCTATGGCCTTGGCGCTGTTTTGCAGTCCAATATTCGTTGATGTAGTAATTGACCCCCGCTTCATTCTCAACCAGCGTGTTGGTTCCAAATGCATCAAACCGCTTGATGGATTGAATAAATGATTTGCTGCTAAGGCGAGACATGAGGCAATCCAATAAAACAAATGAACGCGCACAGATTCTAGGTCTGTGTGAATGGCTTTTATTGGGACAAGAACCTGTCCAAGATCTTTGCAACATAGTCTTTGGGCAATCGATGTTCACCACCGGCAACCACATGCACCGGTATACCCAGCGCTTCACCTAAGCGCCGAACAGCCTTGGGGTGGCTTTGCCAGTCGAGCTCGCCGGTGTGGATTTCAGCATGCAGGGGCGACACCATCTGTCCAGCGTCAATCAATTCAAACAGTCGTTCGGCTTGGGGAGGATAGAAATGCATGTCGCGACTTTCGTCGTCGAAGCCACCCACGATGGGCGACAACAAAAGCACTTGACCGGGGTAAGGCGGCAATTGACTTTGGGCATGCAAAAACAAATAGCCACCAAATGAATTGGCCACCACCATCGCCCCTTCCGACCAGAAGTGTTGCTGCAAGTCTTGCACCACGCATTGCACCTGCTCCGTGAAGCTCAGTGCTTTGAAGTCATCGCGGGTTTCACGCCCAGCCACATCGAAGCCTCGATCCATCAAGGCTTGACCAAGCCCGGTGCCCAGCTGACCTCCCCAACCCGGCAAGTAATAAACAGTAGATTTCACAACAACGCCATTCAAACTGACGAAGCGCCTTTGTTTTGACGACAAGCGTCCGAGCAATAAAGCACCTGCTCCCAGTTTTTGGCCCAAGCCTTGCGCCAGGTCATGGTGCGGCCACAGGTTTTGCACAACTTGCTGGGCAGGCTTTGTTTATTGCCTTTGAAGTCTCGGTTCTTGGTCATGGCCTTAAGGCTTTTGATTGAGGACCACCCGCTGATGCGACACCGCACGGCCAGCGGCATCCACCTTCACCAAGACCATCTCGCCAGAACCCACGTTTTCACCCACAAAGTCTTGAATGTTCACGTGGTGGGTCACCAGAATCAATGCTTGCTGGCCCTTGCCAGGCAGTTGCTTCGCCAGAAATTGCTGCAGCTTGCGGGTGGTGGCCTGCGCTTGACGCATGTCTTGGAAAAACGAACCCAAGGCGGCTTCCACTTCGTGCGCACCGTAGCCCAACTCGCGGGCGGTGTCTTGGCAACGGCACCAAGGGCTGGCGTAAACCTGGGCTGAGCGCACCCCTTGCTGTCGCAGCCATTGGCCGGTGCTGCGCGCCTGCGCACGGCCGGCTTCGCTCAGGTTGCGTTGGGTGCTGCAATCGTTCACCGAGAAATGCTCGGGGTCTCCAAAGCCCGGCGCCAAGGCGTGTCGCATCAGCAAGACATGGTCTGTCGACTGCAATTGCAGCGCCAAGGTGCTGGCGCTGGCCCCAGTCATGGTGAACCAAGCGGCGACCACCATCAGCAAGGTTTTGATGACATTCATGGCTTCAAGTCCTGCGGGTGAAGGCCAGGGTGACTTCACCCAAATCGATGCCCAACTTGGACATGCGCGCTTTGTTGAGCATCACCCGGTCGTTCATCAAATACATCCAATCGTCCATTTGCACGTGCAGGGTTCGCCCATCAATGGCCAAGGCCAGGGTGTATTGCCAGTGAAAGGCATTTCCCTTCACCGATCCAGTTGCCTTGCCAATCACATCGCCCGCTGTGCCTTCGAATCGGCCCTCACCCAAGTCGGTGAGCGTCCAAATGCGTTTTTCCTTCGTTCCGTCTGAATACACAAAGTCTTCATCCAGCGTGCCCACGCCGTTGACCCAGGCGCAATGCATCACCACCGTGAATCGTTTCACCACCTTGCCACTGCGATCGGTGAAGATGCCCCAAGCATCCACGATGCCGTTGAAATAGGCGGGCAAGTTCAGAGCGGGTTGCTGGCTGGCGTAATCGTTGACCGTGGGCCCGGCACAACCACTCATCAACATCGCACTGGTGGAGGTGGCCAGGCCACCCAACAAGAGGCTTCGGCGTTTCATGTGTGAGGTCTTTCAGAAAAATATTGAGCCACTCGAACGAGGGCCGGCATCACCAGTGCCCAAGCCAAGCCCAAAACCGCGAGGTTCATCGGCGTGGGGCTCAACTGGGCAGCCCCCCATTGCGCCCCCGCGTAATAAGTGACTGGTCCAAACACCAAACCAGCCAGGCTCGATACCCAGAGGGCTTGGGTTTGTAAAAAAGACAAGGATGCGTTCAAGGTCATGGCAAACAACCCCCAAAGTAGCCAAAGCCAAAACGGGCTCAATGGGGCAATGGCCATGCCGTGAAAACTGATCACCGAAGCCCATTGCAGCAACGAGTCGGTGAGGACACCCAAGCCCAACGCCACACCCGCAAGCTTGAGTTCACGGGGTCGGTCATCGGTGCGAAACCAATGCACCCAACCCAGCAAACCGGCATAGGCCATGGCCAGTAGCTCGTAGCCTGCACCAACGCCCCAAATGAAAGCCCACCAGACCGACTGGAAACCAAGGGCATTCAAGGCTTTGTTCATGAAAAAATTCTAGGCAGAGTGCACAACCTTGCACGGACCGTGGCTTCTCAAGCGTTGGGCATGGCGGTTTACCATTCAAGCTGTCTAACCACCCCCCCCAGCCTGTGGCCCACCTCCCGACCCACATCCCCTTGCAACTGCTCGACTCCATTGCCGAGGCCAATGCGCACAGCGGTGGCCAGGTGGTTGTCACGGGTTCACACGGCGGTGCCTCAGCGGCAAAGTTTGTGTTGGCTTTGCCCACCCAACCACTCGCCGTGTTTTTTAACGATGCCGGCGTTGGCAAAGCGCAAGCCGGCATCGTCGCGCTGGGCTTGTTGGATGCAGCGGGCATACCAGCTGCCACCTATGGGCACCAGACGGCGCGCATTGGCGATGCCCTCGATGGCTACACCCACGGGGTGCTGACCCATGTGAACCCGGCCGCACTTGCTTTGGGCATTCGGGTCAACGCGCCCGTTCAACAAGCGGTGCTTCAGCTGAGGCCCAAGCCACCAGGCAGGGCTTGAGGGAAAGCGCAGCTCGGTCAAGGCAGGCGGAACAAGCGCTTTGCGTTGAGGTGAGCCACAGCTGCTGCGGTTTCGGGCTTGAGCTGTCCCAGCAAGATCCGGAAACGATCCATGCGCTTGCCCCATGCGCCACGCCAACCTTTCACCTCATTCACGTCGCTGCCAATCATGAAACGGTCGGGGTGATCCTCGATGAGTTGCTGCCATTCTTTCACCCATTGGCCATTGCTTTCCACTTGAACCGTCCACTCAGAGGCCTGAGGCCACAAACTCCCATAGTGCCCGGTGTCGGTCATGTTGGCTAAATCGCAATAAAGGTTGGGATTCGCGTTCAGCCATTGCCGAACCCGCTGCGCACTGGAACGTCCACACGCATGCGCCCACACAAAGCGCCCCTTTGGAAATTGCGGCAAGCGCTTCAACAGAGCGGTCACAACATGTGGCTCACTCTCGGCGTGAAACACCAAGGGAGTTTCCCAGTCGTGGGACAAACGCATCAAGTCGCTGACCACCCTGGACTCGATAGGGAAATCATTCTCGCCATGCCCTTTACCGTGATAGTCGTAGTGGCGAATGATCAACTCCCCCATGCCCTGCCGCTCCCCGGACTGCAGCTGATCGTTGGCCAATTGGATGAATGCACGCCATTGGTCATCGGGGTTAAGCCAATACGGCACACGGTCATTGCCTCGCCTTTTCAGGGCGTCGCGTTGCAAGCCAATGAGAACCGTCCCTAGTGCTTGATACCGTTTGGGCAATTGGCGCTCTTGATCGGGGTTGACCCCTCGGTCATCGCCCGCTCGAAACTGCCGCGGGAAAAACACCGCATGAGTGACCCCGTGAGACTTGAACAGATCACGGATTTGTTCGGGATCACTGCCAGCCGACAAATGCACATGGGCATCGATGATCGGGCCCTCATAAGGCTTGAGCGTCAAAGGGTCTGCTAAAGCCAACGCCGAGAAGCTCCAAAGCGACAAGCTCAGACCACCCAAACCAATCCAGAAAAGTTTCATCGTGGTGCAGCCTTCGCAGTGAGTGTGGGCATATCGGCCCAACCGAGGTAATCGATGGCAGTCGTCAAGTCGGCATCCAGCCAAGCCTGAAATTGACTCGGCGGCAACACCACCGGCGTTCTTTTTTCATCCTCGGGTTTGTGAAACTGTTGCATCACCGGGTGTTCGCCTGCATTCACGGTGAGCATGGAAAAGCTCACCACCCGCTCTCCCGAAGACGGATTGATCCACCGATCCCATAAGCAGGCAATCGCCATGGGTTCACCATTGGTTTGCGCAATCGACCAGCGTTGCGCCTTGCCCGTTGCATAGCTGGGCTCGAAGAATTGATCGGCCAAGACCAAGCCCCATTGGCGGTTACGCCAAGCTGTGCGGAAGCTGGGTTTTTGATGCGCCGTTTCACTGCGCGCGTTGTAGGTGTGGCGAGCAATCTTGGCGTCTTGGGCCCATGCGGGAATCAAGCCAAATTGAGCCAAACTGCAAGCCAAACGGCCTGTTTGATGGCTCTTCACCACTACGGGTGCCGCATAGCCGGGGTAGGCCTCGGGCGGATATCCAGTGGGCAAAGACACACCAAAGTGGGTGTTCACCCATGCGTCTTGCGTAGTGGGAACGAAGTTGGTGCACATCGATTCATTACACTGTTTCTGGTTGATTCACGAGCACAGGAATCCTCATGACCGAATGGGTTGAATTCATCGTTGGCGACGGCGGCACTTTGTCCATGTCGGGCATCCCAGAGCCTCAGACGCGTTCCGAAGTTTATGAGCACATTGCCGACGATTGGCAAACCTCCGCTCAAGACTTGTTCGACGCCATGGATCAATGCGAACCCCTGGCATGGGCCGTTCAGTCCATTTATGAAGAAGTCCGAGGGCAAGTTGAAAGCTCGCTCAAGCTGGCTGTCGCCAATCGCGCATTCAATCAACCACGCATCAATGCCTTAGCCAGGCGTCTGAGTCGTATGCCCGACGACCCCAGCGAAGCCACCGGCGAATGGCTTCTGGCGCTGAGTGACGGGGAATTTGATGAAATCATCGTCCCCGAGATTCAAGCATGGTTCGACGCCCCGCCCGACCCCATCCACGAAAGTGACCATTGGCCCGAAACCGCCTCGCCACAAAGCATTGCAATGGCCTATTGGCAACAGGCTGAGGCATCCCTTCGGGAGGCTCTGGGTGTGGTCATTGTGGAAGGCGAACACCCGGGGAGCACTTATTTCGCTGCGGAGTTAACCCAGCCCATTGCCACCGCAAACCAACGCGCCCTCGACCTCAAGGTGCCCATTCGCTTCGTGTGACCCATGGCCCGCATTCACCCCTCTGCCCCCCTCAACGGCCCCCTCAGCGCCGGCGATTACCGCGAACGCGACATGTTGCGCCTGTTGGAGGTGGGGTTGCCCGATGATTTCGATGTGTTTCACAACCTGCCGTGGACGACGGTGGAATCGGGCCAACAACACTTTGGCGAACTCGACTTGGTGGTGGTGGCGCCGCAGGGGCATGTGGTGTTGCTGGAAGTGAAAGCGGGTGAAGTGACCGAGGGCGCCGATGCCCTCAGCAAACACTATGGCGGTGGTGTCGAGCCCAAAAACATTGGCCACCAAGTGCGGCGACATCACCACGCCCTGATGCTTCGCATCAAATCGGGCGAATTGCCATCAGTGAACATTCAAACCCTGTTGGTGCTGCCCGATCACCACATCCAAAGCGCCATCTTGGCTTATCCACGCGAACGGATTGTGGACGCCTCGCAACTCGACGATTTGTGCCGACTACTGATGGGAATGGTTCCCACCACCCTACCCCCTGACGGCACACGGCAGCGTGTGCTCGACTTTTTGGCCAACCGGTTTCAGGTGGTGACCGATGTTGCCACCCACATTCAACAGGTTCAGCACGCTTCTACGGCCCTGTCCAGCGGCTTGGCCACCTGGGTGACCAAAATCAGTCACCCCAGCGCGGTTTACGTGGTGCAAGCCACAGCGGGATCCGGCAAAACCCAATTGGCACTGACCCTGCTGAAAGCCGCTGCTGCGCAAGGGCAGCGTGCGCGATATGTGTGCTTCAACCGCCCACTGGCCGATCACCTGGCTCAGTTGGCGCCAATCCAGGCGGAAGTCACCACGTTTCATCAACTGTGCCGTGAACACTGGGAGCGTTTGGGCCATACGCCCGACTTCACCCAAGCCGATGTCTTTGACACCATGGTGCAGTCGTTGGTGAACGATGAGCACCCCGGTGAACCCACAATCGACCTCTTGGTGGTCGACGAGTCACAGGACTTTGAAACCCCTTGGGTGGAAGCCCTCATTGCGCACACACGGCCTGATGGGCGCATTTACATCTTGGGCGATGCGGGTCAACAGGTCTACGAGCGCGAGCCCTTTGACATCCCCGATGCCGTTCACATTGAATGCATGGATAACTTTCGCAGCCCGCAGCGCGTGGTGGATGTGATCAACACCTGGTCGCTCACGGATGTGCCGGTGGTGGCACGCAGTGCGCATCGTGGTCAAACGCCCCACATCCTGACTTGGGCGCCATCACAGGTGAACAGCCTATCGGCCCTGAACCAATGCTTGCGCAACCTGTGGCAAGCGGGTTATCGCCCGGAGCAAGTGGCCGTCATCAGCTACCGCGGGGTCAAGTCTTCCGAGGCTTTGAAGCAAGCCGAGCTGGGCGGCCATGCCACGCGGCGTTTCAGCCATTACGACTCGGCCGGCAATGCAATTTGGACACCCGGGTCCCTATTGGTGGACAGTGTCTACCGTTTCAAAGGCCAGAGCATGCCGGTGGTGGTGCTGTGTGAAATCGACTTTGAAGCACTCACCCAGCGCGAAAAAAACAAACTGCTGGTTGGCCTCACCCGAGGCCAAATTCGAGTGGACATGGTCATGAGCGAACGCAGTGCCCAGCTGCTCATGCCTTGAGTGCGCTTGCGCAAGCATCGCCGTCAAGCCAAGACAACGCGTGCCGTCCCCAGCATGATGGGCTTGACCAAAATTTTGTAAGTGTCCAGGTCAAAGCCCGAGTCATCGAGTTCAGTGGTTTTGCCGCTGCGCGAGCACCAGGTGCCGAGGTGCCGCCAACCTTGAATGCGGTGTCGTTGTATCCAATCCTCGCGCTGCTCCTCCAGGTCAATGGGCCCTGTATAAGGCCAGGCCTCCACCTTCAAATCAATCAAGGCGGTGAGCAAGCGTTGATCGTGCGCCGACGACGGCTCCAGCCCCACACAGGCACCCAGGCAAGACTTCACCTGCACACCAAAGCAACCGCGTTGACCCATTTTTTCCAAACCCAGCAGGCCCAGGCACAAACGGTGTTGTTCTGCAAGGCTTCTGAGCTGCTGCGCCGCATGCGCCGAACTGAAAAGCCCATACCAGTCCTGCCCTTGGCCCACCGTCACCGCTGGCCCTGAAACCACCTCGGGTTGCAATCGTCCAGGGCTTGCGTTCAAGCGAATCGAGCACAGGTGCCGCAAGCGCCGCAACCGGATGTTGAACAATGGGCTGAGCTGTTTGATCAAACGCGCCTCCAACAACAAAGCGCCAATTTCACCGGCGGTTTCAATGAAATCCACTCGCCGGGTTTGAGCCAACATTCTGGCTTCGTCTTCAGCACGCAAATGCGCCATCACCCGGCTTCGAATGTCCACACTCTTGCCGATGTAGAGCGGAAACTGGCCCTCTCCTCTGAACAGATAAACCCCAGCCGTTCGTGGCAGTGCCGCCAGCGAGTCGGGGTCAATCTTTCCAATGGGCAACGACGCTGGCGGTGGAGTCATGGGGCAAGGGGGGTGATTCGGCAAAAGGTTTCGCTGTGCAAGCCGCTCAATTTACGTCAGATGAATAAGCGCTTCTTCAAGCGGCCTTGACCCGATGCTTAAGCCGCTCCTAAGACTGGGTTTCTAGGATCAACCCCATGCGAAACGCGCTCTTTTCTATCTTGCTGATTGGGGTTGCTCCCAGTTGGGCCGCCACGCCTGCCGAGTTGCTGGCCGATTACACCGCGCAAGCGGGTCAGCCTGCCGACGCCCAGCGTGGGCAACAGTTTTTTCAAAATCAGCACGGCAAGTCCTGGTCTTGCGCCACTTGTCATGGCCAAACGCCCGTCACCCCGGGCCGACACGCCAACACCCAAAAAACCATTGAGCCCCTGGCTCCAGCGGCACATCCGCGTCGATTCACGCAAGCCTCAAAGGTCGAAAAGTGGTTTCGTCGCAATTGCAACGATGTGCTGGACCGTGCCTGCACCCCTGCCGAGAAAGCCGATGTGCTGGCCTGGCTGATCACCCTACGCTGAAAGACCAACATGAAAACAAACCGATGGATCTGGACGTCCATGCTGAGCTTGTGGCTGGGGCATTCCGCCCTGGCATGGGCCGATTCATACCGTGGCCCCAAACCCTTGCCGCTTTACACCGAGGAATGCGGCAGCTGTCACCTCGCCTATCCAGCCCAGCTCTTGCCCAAGGCGTCTTGGCACCGTTTGCTCATGGGGCTTGACCACCACTTTGGCAGCAACGCCAGCCTGGACCCCAAAACCCGCCAGGCCATCGACACCTGGCTGCAAGCCTACGGCGGTGAGGGCAAGCGTGCCCGAAACGTCCCACCCGACGATCGGATCACCCGAGCCAGCTGGTTCGAGCGCAAACACCGGCGGGTCGCCAAGGCCACTTGGGCTCGGCCCAGCATTCAAAGCCCAGCGAACTGTGCCGCCTGTCACCCCGACGCGGCCGCTGGTGATTTCGAAGACGACGATGTGAGCATTCCCCAATGAGCACCACCTTGCCCCCTTCATCCCACGCCTCAGCGGCCTCGTCACGACCCCGCAAGCCCTTGGTAGATGCGTTCTTGCGCACCCTGCACGCCGCATTGGCTTTGGGCTTTGTGGTGTCTTACCTCACCAGCGAATCCGAAGCCTGGCAAACGGTTCACGTCTACAGTGGTTACGCCCTGGCTGGGGTTTTGGTGCTGCGTGCGTTGTGGGGCTTGGTGGGTCCCACGCCAGCACGCTGGTCGGTTTTGTATCGGCGCGTCAGCCTGTGGCGCGTGTGGTGGACCAAGCTGCAAGCCGGTCAATGGCTGGACCACACGGTGTGGGTTGGGGTCAGCGCCTGGCTCTTAGCTGCCACCGTGACCAGCATTTACTTCACCACCCTGTTCTCCATCGCTACGGGGCTCGCCTCCTACAATGAATGGCTGGGCGACGGCTTGTTGGATGACGCCGTGCACGAACTTCACGAAGATTTGGGAAACATGACCTTATTCCTGGTGCTCACGCATCTGTCGTTAGTGGTGGTATTGCGTCTGTGGCGCGGGCCCCAAGCGGTTCGTCCCATGTGGCGCGGCCATGCGAATTCTGCTCGCCGAGGATGACGCCCTGCTGGGCGATGGCTTGAAGGCCGGGCTGATTCAGCGCGGCTTTCAAGTCGACTGGGTTCGCGACGGCGTAGCCGCCGAACGCGAGTGGCTCAGCGACCAGCATCAAGCCGTGGTGCTTGATTTGGGCCTGCCCCGGCGCGATGGCCTGGAGGTTTTGCGATCGGTTCGATCCCAGCGCAACGCCACCCCTGTTTTGGTGCTCACCGCCCGCGATGCGGTGGCACACCGCGTGGAAGGCTTGAACCTCGGTGCCGACGACTACGTGGTGAAACCCGTCGATTTGGATGAACTCGCTGCCCGACTGCACGCATTGGTGCGACGCGCCCATGGTCAGGTGCAAACCACCCTGAAAGTGCGTGACCTCAGCATCACCCCCGACGCCCGTCAGGTGGAACGGCAAGGGGTCACCATTGCCCTCTCACCCCGCGAGTTCGATGTGTTGCATGCCCTCACCTTGAACGCAGGCCGGGTGTTGTCGCGCACGCAGCTGGAACAGCACCTCTACAGCTGGGGCCACGAAGTCGATAGCAACGCCATAGAGGTGCACATTCATCACCTGCGGAAAAAACTGGGGCCAGGCCTGATCGAAACCGTCCGAGGGGTGGGCTACATCATCATGCCCTGACACCATGAGCACGGCCTACTCCCTTCAACAACGGCTGATCAAGCGCACCCTGAGCGGTGCCTTGGTGGTGTGGGTGATCACAGCCCTGGTGGTGTGGCTCAATGCCCAGCACGAAGTGGACGAATTGTTGGATGCGCATTTGGCGCAATCGGCGGCCTTGTTGGTGTTGCAACAAACGCATGGCCCCGACGACGACTCCGACACCGACCCCGATTTGCCCATCCTTCACAAGTATGCGCACCGAGTGGCCTATCAGGTGTTTGAATCGGGTCAGCTGGTCATGCACTCGCCCAATGTGACGCATGAGCCCATGGGGCCACATCAGCAAGGCTTCCGAACACTCACCTTGGCCGATGGCCGCAACTGGCGGGTGTTTGCCTCGCGCTCGCCAGACGACGATACCCAGCTCTATGTGGCCGAGCGCGTCAGTAGCCGCAACGACATCTTGGGCGCCATGCTGCTCAGCGTCCTCACGCCCCTTACTCTGGCCCTGCCCTTGCTGCTTGCCGGCTTGTGGTGGCTGCTTCGCTCGGAGTTGTTGCCCTTGCAACGCTTGCGCCAAGCTTTGCTCACCCGCCAGTTGGACACCCTCGACCCCGTGGCTTTGGCCCAAGCGCCCAAAGAAATCCAAACCGTGATCGATGCGATCAACGATTTGCTCGAACGCCTGACCCGTCGCATGGAAACCGAAAAGCGTTTCACTGCCAACGCGGCCCATGAATTGCGCACGCCCATCGCAGCCATTCGGGCGCAAGCCCAAGTGGCCTTGCATGCAGGCGCCAACGACAGCCAACGGCAACAGGCTTTGCAAGACACCCTACAAGGTTGCGACCGCGCCAGCCGCGTGATCGAGCAATTGCTCACGCTGGCGCGCCTCGACGGTGCCAGCGACGGCCAAGACCAGTCCTTGGATGTATCGGCCTTGTTGCAGCGCGTGGTGGCCGATGGCGTGCCGCAAGCGCTGACGCGCGGTCAAAGCGTGGAGCTGCTGGCCGAAGTGACCCCCAGCACCTGGGGCAACCCCTTGTTGTGGGAAATCCTCTGGCGCAACCTGCTGGACAACGCCATGCGCTACAGCCCGCCTGGGGCGAAGGTGCGGCTGCGCATTCACACTGGCGCGCATACGCCGTGGGCCATCACGCTCGAAGACAGTGGCCCGGGCCTGCCTCCCGAGGCCCTGAGCCGATTGGGCGAGCGTTTTTACCGAGGCCCTGCCACCGTCGATGCCGCCAGTGGCAGTGGCTTGGGTTGGTCCATCGTGCAGCAAATTGCCCGCAGCCAAGGCCTACAGCTTGAGTTGGGGCCGTCTGACGAACTCGGCGGCTTGCGCGTGCAACTCACCTCAATCCACACCACGAATACCAACGCCTTGCTCAAGTCTGGGTGAATCGGGTCGATGTTGCTCCGATGAGCCTCATCGGTCACTTGCTGTTGCGCCGCCAACCCCAAAGGCATTGGGTTCGGTGGGGTTTGGGCTTTTGCCTGAGTGCGGGGGTGAGCGTGTGGGCTTTGGCCGACAACGATTCGCCCTACGCCACAGAAAAAGAACAACGCTACCTCGATGAAGGCTTCATCTTGTTCCCGGCGCGCAAGCCCCACGCCCAAGATCCCCAGGTGCAAGCCGAACGTTTGCGCGCACAACAGGCCCAAGACGCCCAACGCTTGCAAGCTGAAGAAGCCCAAAAGCGCTGGGATGCCCAGCAATACGAGCGCCGCATTCAAGAAGCGGTGCGCGACCGCGACCAGGCCCTGCAAGCCAGCCGCTTGTTGCAAGCCGAGCTCAGTCGTGCTCGCGCTGAGCACGCCCGGTTGATCCAGCAGGCCGATGCCCGCTGGCGCAGCGAACGCGAGCGACGCCAAGCCGCCGAGCGCAGGCAGCTGCAAGTGGCCTTGGAAAAATCGAAAACCGAAAGCGACCTCAAAGCCCAAATGCAAGCCCAGCGCGAGGTGTTGAACACCCAGTTGCGCCAGCGCGAGCAAGCCCAAAACGACAGTGAAGCGCGCTTGGATGCCCGCTTGCTGGCTGAAGAGCAAGCCCGTTTGGAGGCGCAGGCCGAAGCGCGCCAATTGAAGGCCGAGCTAACGCGGGTGAACGACGAGCTGAATAAGCTGCGAGCAGAGCGCAAAAACCGGGTGATGATTTCGCCAGCGCCTCAATGAGCGGCTGGCGTTAGTCGTTGGTCCAGCCCAAGGCCAGCACCACCAACACCAACAACAACACCAAGGTGCGCCAAATGGCGTGCTTGTAGTGGTTGAGCAAGATGAGGCGTTTGTCCATGGGGGTCACCAGTGTCTCACTGATTCGGTTGGAGCCGACCTTTCTTGACCTACAGTCCAGCCATGAACTCACCACGCATTGCCCTGATTCACGCCACCCCTTTGGCCATTGAGCCCGTCAATGCGGTGTTTCTCTGCGAATGGCCCGATGCCCAATGCGTGAACCTGCTGGAAGACAGCCTCACCACCGACTTGCAACGCCTGGGCATGGGCCCGGCCATCATGGGGCGCATGATGGACTTGGCCAGCTACCAGCACCGTCAAGGCGCCGACGCCATTTTGTTCACCTGTTCAGCATTTGGCCCTGCCATCGATGCCGTGAAGGCCGCCCTGCCCATTCCCGTGCTCAAACCCAACGAGGCCATGTTTGACGAAGCGTTAGCCATGGCCAACGCGCGGGGGCCCGAATCCTGCCTAGGATTACTCACCACCTTCGAGCCTTCGTCGGTGTCCATGCGTGAGGAATTGCAGACTGCCATCGCCGAACGAGGCCTGACGTTCACGGTGGCCGGCGCTTGCGCGCAAGGCGCCATGGGCCATTTGTTGGCGGGCGATGCGCCGACCCACGATCGCCTGATTTTGGATGCAGCCGCACAACTCCCCGACTGCGCGGTTTACCTGCTGGGCCAGTTTTCCATGGCCCGGGCGCAAGCCCAAGTGGCTCAACAAGTGGGGCGGCCGGTGCTCACCAGCCCGGGCAGTGCGGTCAGCGCGCTGCGCCGCCAGCTTCCAACAACTCGCACACCGCACGCGTGACTTGCTCGGTGGTGGCCTGGCCACCCAAGTCGCGGGTGTGCAAAGCTGGGTTGCCGGTGACCGCCTCAATGGCTTGCATGAGTTGCTGCGCGGGGCCGGGCAAACCCAAGTGTTCAAGCATCATCACCACGCTCCAGAAGGTGCCCACCGGGTTGGCCAAGCCTTGACCCATGATGTCAAAGGCCGAGCCATGAATGGGCTCAAACATGCTGGGGAAGCGCCGCTCGGGGTCGATGTTGCCCGTGGGCGCAATGCCCAAGCTGCCCGCCAGCGCGGCGGCCAAGTCGGACAAGATGTCGGCGTGTAAATTCGAAGCCACCAAGGTGTCCAGGCTGCTGGGCCGGTTGACCATGCGAGCCGTGGCCGCATCCACCAGTTCTTTGTCCCAGTGCACATCGGGAAACTCCTGCGCCACGCTCACCGCAATTTCGTCCCACATCACCATGGCGTGGCGCTGCGCGTTGCTTTTGGTGACCACGGTGAGGTGCTTGCGGGGGCGCGACTGCGCCAGGCGGAACGCAAAGCGCATGATGCGCTCCACACCTGAGCGGGTCATGACCGACACGTCGGTGGCGGCTTCGTTGGGAAAGCCTTGGTGCACCCGGCCGCCCACGCCCGCGTATTCCCCTTCGGAGTTTTCGCGCACGATGACCCAATCGAGGTCTTTGGGCCCACACCGTTTCAACGGGGCATCGATGCCGGGCAAGATGCGGGTGGGGCGCACGTTGGCATATTGGTCAAAGCCTTGGCAAATTTTCAGCCTCAAGCCCCACAAGGTGATGTGATCGGGAATGTGGGGGTCGCCAGCGGAGCCGAACAAAATGGCATCGCATGCGCGCAAGGCCTCCAGGCCATCGTCGGGCATCATGCGGCCATGCTGGCGGTAGTAATCGCCCCCCCAGTCGTGGTTTTGAAACTCACAAGCAAACGCCTGACTCACGCGGGCCAGGGTTTTCAAGACGGTGACCCCAGCGGGGATGACTTCCTGGCCGATGCCATCTCCAGGAATGGTGGCGATGCGTATGGTGTTCATGCGGACCATTCTAGGCAGGGGCGCCCTTAAATCAGCCAGGGGGTTGGCGCCTCGGGGTCAATGCCGGCTTGGGAGAGTGCTTGCTGACATTGCGCCGGATCGACTTCCCCCCGTTGCCGCAACACATTCAAGGCGGCCAAGCTCACGTGCTGGGCATTCACCTCGAAAAAGTCGCGCAGGGCCGCTCGCGTGTCGCTGCGCCCAAAGCCATCGGTGCCCAGCACCACATAGGGCGCACTCAGGTGTTCGGCAATCAATTGGGGCCACGCGCGAATGTAGTCCGTAGCGGCCACCACGGGCACATCACCGGACAAGCAGTCCTCCAAATGGCTGCGCCGTTGGGGTTGCGTGGGGTGCAAGCGATTCCAGCGGGACACGGCCCGCGCCTCGCGTTCGAGCTCGCTGAAACTGGTGACGCTCCAGACCTCACAGTCCACGCCCCAGTCCTGTTGCAAATGCTGGGCGGCTTGCAACACCTCGCGCAAGATGGCCCCCGAACCCAAGAGTCGCACTCGGGGCCGCTCACCCTCGGGCTGACGCCAGGGCTGGATGCAGTGCATGCCCTGAATGATGGCCGCCTCATGGCCAGCCGCCAGGTCGGGCTGCTCGTAGTTCTCGTTCATCAGGGTCAGGTAGTAAAACTCATCCATCTGCGCTTGCAGCATGCGTCGCATGCCGTAGTCGACGATCACCGCCACTTCGCTCGCAAAGCACGGGTCGTAAACGCGGCAGTTGGGCACCGCTGCGGCTTGCACCAGGCTGCTGCCATCTTGGTGCTGCAAGCCTTCTCCACCCAAGGTGGTGCGGCCGGCAGTGGCCCCCAGCAAAAACCCGCGCGCACGCTGATCCGCAGCGGCCCAGATGAGGTCGCCCACACGCTGGAAACCAAACATGGCGTAGTAAATGTAAAAAGGCAGCATGGGCTGACCATGCACCGAATGGCTGGTGGCTGCGGCCGTCCAACTGCTGAGTGCGCCGGCCTCGCTGATCCCCTCTTCCAAAATCTGCCCATCCAGCGCCTCGCGATAACTCATGAGCGAGCCAATGTCCTCGGGTTCGTATCGCTGGCCCACACTGGAATAAATGCCCACTTGTTTGAACAAATTCGCCATGCCAAAGGTGCGCGCCTCATCCGCCACGATGGGCACCACGCGCGGACCCAACTGCGCATCCTTGAGCAAGTTGCCCAACATGCGCACAAAAGCCATGGTGGTGCTCATGGCTTTGCCCTGCGGGCTCAGCGCAAATTCGGCATAGGTCCGCAGCTCGGGCACCGGCACGGCGCAGGCCTGCACCTGACGCTGGGGAATCCTGCCGCCCAGGGACTCGCGCCGCTCGCGCAAATACTGGGCTTCAGGGCTACCTGGCTTGGGGCGTACAAAATGCAGGGCTTGGGCTTGGTCGTCGCTCAAGGGCAAGTCAAAGCGGTTGCGAAAGGCAATGAGGTCTTCGGGTTCGAGCTTTTTTTGTTGGTGGGTGGTCATGCGCCCTTGCCCCGCGGCGCCCATGCCATAGCCTTTTTTCGATTGCGCCAAGATCACCACGGGCTGACCCACGGTGCGCACCGCAGCGTCATAGGCCGCATGAATCTTCACCAAGTCGTGGCCACCCCGTTTGAGTCGATCGATTTGTTCATCGCTCAGGCCTTGGGCCAAGGCGGCCAACTCGGGCGTTTGGCCAAAGAAGTGCTCGCGGTTGTATCGCCCGTCTTTCGCGGCAAAGGTTTGAAACTGCCCGTCCACGGTGTTTGCAAAGACGCGCTTGAGCGCTCCACCCGGATCTCGGGCCAGCAAGCCATCCCAATCGGAGCCCCACACCAGCTTGATGACCCGCCAGCCAGCCCCTGCAAACAAGGCCTCCAGCTCGTCGATGATGCGCCCGTTGCCCCGCACCGGGCCATCGAGGCGTTGCAAATTGCAGTTGACCACCCACGTGAGGTTGTCCAATCGCTCGCGCGCAGCCAGGGTGAGCGCGCTCATGCTTTCAGGCTCGTCCATCTCGCCATCGCCAAATACACCCCACACGCGACGCCCCTGTGTGCGCAACAGCCCTCGGTGCTCCAAGTAGCGCATGAAGCGCGCCTGATAAATGGAGCTGATGGGCCCCAAACCCATGGACCCCGTGGGGAACTGCCAGAAGTCGGGCATGAGCCAGGGGTGCGGGTAACTCGACAAGCCTTTGTGGCCGCGCTGGCTGGCGGTGATCTCTTGCCGGTAATGGGCCAGGTCTTGCTCGGTCAGCCGACCTTCGAGAAAAGCCCGGGCATACACGCCCGGCGCGGAATGCGGTTGGTAGAACACCAGATCGCCTTGCGCGCCGCCACGAAAGAAATGGTTGAACCCCACCTCAAACAAATCGGCCACGCTGGCGTAACTGGCAATGTGCCCGCCCAGTTCACCATGGGCTTGGTTGGCACGAACCACCATGGCCAGGGCATTCCAACGCATGAGCGACGCCAGCCGCTCTTCCAAGGCCAGGTCGCCCGGAAACACCGGCTGCTGCTCCACGGGAATGGTGTTGACGTAGGGCGTCACCAAGGGCGCATGCCAGCCCACCTGAGGCTCACGGGCCAAGGCCGACAGGGCGTCCATGAGTTCGCGCACGCGTGCCGGCCCCTGCGTTTGCAATACCGCTCGCAAGGCCTCCAGCCATTCGGACATTTCTTGGGCTTGGTCGTCGCCTTGGGGCTGGGCCAAGTGCAGCACCATGGAATCGTCACTCATGTTTGGGTCCTCCCTGAGCGCGACTGTAGGGATTTCGCAGCAAGCTTTCATGCCGAATTGGCCGCAAAATAACCACTTAATAGCATTTCATGCTTTAAATCATGACTTCAAAGGCAGATCATGCAATTGGACACCTTGGACTTGCGCATCCTGAACGAATTGCAGCGCGACGGTGGGCTCTCGAATGTGGCCTTGGCCCAGCGTGTGGGTTTGTCGCCCTCACCCTGTCTGACCAGGGTCAAGGCCTTGCAAGCCAGTGGGGTCATTCGCCAATACGTGGCCTTGCTGGATGCCCAGCAATTGGGACTGAACCTCAACGTGTTCATCTCGATCAGCCTGAAGCAACAAACCCGTGCGGCCCTCGATGCGTTTGAAGCCCGTGTGTGTGCCCGCGAAGAGGTGATGGAGTGCTACCTGATGACGGGCGACGCCGACTATTTGATTCGGGTCGCATTGCCCGACATGGCGGCTTTGGAGCGCTTCATCCTGGAGCAACTCTCGCCCATGAAAGAGATTGAAAAAATCCGCTCCAGTTTTGCCCTGAAGCAGGTGCGCTACAAAACCGCCCTGCCCCTGGCGTGAAGCGCAATCCGCGTTAAGGCTGGCGCAACAGGTGCACAAGGGCTGGCACAAAGTCTTGGCCGTGCCCCGCCTGAACTTGCGCGGCCAAGGTGTCGGTGATGCCTTGGGCCACACGCGACTGCGCATCCGAGGCCTGAGCCATGCTCAGGTAGTAGCTCAAGTCTTTGTGGGCATTGGCCAGAAAAAACGGCACCGAATCGGTTCGGCCTTCCAGCAAAGCCGGCGCGAGTCGCTGCAAGGCCGCACCTGCGCCACCGCCTGTCGCCAAAACCCGCTCGAAAGCGGCCATGTCCACCCCGGCACCTTGGGCATGCGCCGCCGCCTCGGCGATCAGGGTCATGGTGCCCACCGACACGAAGTTGTGCAGCAGTTTCATGCGGTGGCCATCGCCCAAGCGACCCACGGGGGTGATGTTTTCGGCAAAGGCTTCCAACACGGGCCGCACATGAGCCAAGGTGGCGTCGTCACCACCGACCAGCAAATTCAATCGCCCCTCACGGGCCTCTTTGGCCAAGCGGGTCATGGGGGCATCGATCAGCGCCGCGCCCTTGGCCTGCACCAAGGCGCCCATGCGTTCGGTGGTTTCGGGCAAGGAGGTGGAACAGTCCACCACCACGTGTCCGGGTCGCAAGCCCGCGAGTAAGCCGTGGGGTTCCGTCATGACCGCCTCCACCTGGGGCGCGCCGGTGACGACGATCAACACCACATCCACCTGCTGCGCCAGAGCTTCAGGGGTGTGGGCCGTGCGCGCACCCGCTGCCAGCAATTCGTCCAAGGGTTGGTTGCCGGGATGCGCCAACACCACCAACTCAAACCCTTTGGTGACGAGGTTGTAGGCAATGCCCTGCCCCATCAAGCCCACGCCAATGACGCCAACGGTGGTTTTCATGAGGTCTCCTGATTTGAAGGGCTGGACAGGGGTGACCAACTCAGGTCTGGGTCCAGCGGGTAAATGGGGCGCCGCAAGTGTTGAAACGGCAAATCATCGTAATTGGAGGTGCAAACGCCATTGCCAGCGCACTCCACCGTGGCGGCGGCCAAGCGGCCCAGGCCTGCGCGCCAATGCACCCGGCTCTTGAGCATGAGGTAGCGTTTTTGCATTGGGTCAATGCCCAGTGACAACAAGGCATTTGCATCAAAGGGCTCGATGTGCCGGGAGATCAGCACCACTTCCACCTGGCCGGTGTCCACCACAGCGACATGGCCCATGTCCATGGGTGTGCCCCGGCCCATGGGCCCTTTGGCACGGAAGCGGCCTTGCGACAAGGTTTTGACCACACCCGAGAGGGCCAAGGGCGGATGCGGGTGCGGCAACGGGGCCAAGGGCAAATGGCCACCCACCGACAGCGACACCTGCGCGCCGACCCCGGCTTGCTGGCACGCCTGGACGGCTTCGGGGTCAAAAATGGCAAACGCCGCCACGTTGTCCAACCCTTGCCGAATGATTTCAGCCAACACCAGGGTGGTGTCCATGGTGCCCCCCGAGGCCGTGTTGTCGTAATGGTCGAGCAACACGATGGGACCTTCCCGCTCGGGCTTCAACTGGGCGGCTCGGGCCACCGACTCGGCCAAGGGCTCCCGTTGGTAAACAAAGGCCGCCCGCTGGGCCCAAGCCATGGCCAACAACTCATCGCGCCAACGTTGGGCCAGCGCAGGGTCGTTGTCGGTGACGACCACCACGCTCAGACCCGCTTGTTGAATGTCGGCGTGGGGAAAGCCCACGAACACGCTGGCGCACAGTGCCCCTTGCGCTTCCATTTCACGAGCCCTGGCTTGGAGGCTGCGGTTGGGTTCGTCCTCGCTGCTTTGGCGCATCACGTGCGGAATCATGGGCGCGCGTCCCCAAGCGGTGGTGGGCCGTGCCAAGCCCTTCACCTGGGCCAACACCGCACGGCCTGCACGCAAGCCGGTTTCGTAGGCATCGATGTGCGGATAGGTTTGGTAGCCGGCAACGGCTTGGGCCAGTTCGACCATGTCAGCGTGCACATTGGCGTGCATGTCGTAGGCCACCCCGATGGGCACATCGGGCGCCACCCGGCGTATGCGTCGCAACAACTCCCCTTCGCCATCGTCATGGGCCTGGGTCACCATGGCACCGTGTAAGTCCAGCAAAATCACATCCCATGACCCTTGACGCACCGCCCGCAAGATGACGTCGCACAGTGCCTCGTAGGCCTCGGTGTGCACCAAGCCACTGGGCGCTGCATGCGCGGCCAAGGCCAGCTCGAATTGCCCACCGGCCTCGGTCACCACGTCCATGAATGCGGCGGTCGCGGTGCCCGTTCCCAGAAAAGCAGCAATGGCCTCAGCCCCAGTGGGTGGGCGCTCGCCCAGCCGCAGCGCAAACCGCTGCAAATCGGTGGGCACGGGCGAAAAGGTGTTCGTCTCGTGCATCATCATCGCAATCAATGCTTTCATGGCGCGCTCCCATTGGGGTGTGTCGCCCATGATGCCAAAGCCCCTTCGCCGGGCGCGTCACCACTGCTACATTGGTTTCATGCACGCCACCACCCAAGGCTTTTTCCTCACCCTCGCCGCCGTGCTGGCCTGGGGGGCCCAGTTGCCCATTGCCGCGGGCGCCATGCAACACATCGACCCGGCGTCCATCAACTTCATTCGCTATGGCCTGGCTTCCCTCACGCTGGCGGGACTGCTGGCTCTGCGGCGCGACACCCAGGCCCTGAAGCTGGGCCTGCGTGAGCCCCTGGTTTGGTGGGCCGGCACGGTGGGCATGGCGGGTTCCAGCTCGCTGGTGTATGTGGGTCTGAAATTCACACGTCCCGAAATTGCTGTGCTGGTGATTGCCCTGCAGCCCACCATGACAGCCATGGCCGAATGGGTGCTGTATCGGCACCGGCCTGCCCGCGTCACTTTGCTGTGCATGGCCCTGGCTTTTGCCGGCGTGAGCTGGGCGGTGACTCGGGGCGGTGAACTGTTTGCCCAGCCCCTCTCACAAGTGAGCCAAGAGTTACTGGGTTGCGCCTTTGTGCTGGCCGGTGCTGCCGCCTGGGTGTTCTACACCCTCACTTGCGCGCGGTTGAGACATTGGTCGGGACTGCACGTCACCACACTCACCTGCATCACCTCGGTGCCTGCGCTGGCCCTGAGCTGGGGCAGCATGCTGGCTTTCGGCTGGACGCAATGGCCAGCTCTTGAGGCTTGGCCCGAGTTGAGTGCGCGGCTGACCTTTTTGGTTTTCGTAGGCGTGGTGGCCGCCATGTTTTTGTGGAACACCGGAGCAGCCCGCTTTGGCACGCTCAACGCCATGTTGATGCTCAACTTCATGCCCATCGTGACGTTTTTGGTGCGCGCCCTGGAGGGTGTGGCTTTGCATGCCGCCGAAATCGTGGGCGGCCTGATGGTGGTGTTGGCCTTGGTCACCAACAACTTGTGGCAGCGGCGGCAACAGCCTTGAATCCGCAACCGCCCTGCCAGGACCAAAGCCTCAACCCACTGTAGGAGGCTTTTTGCTTTGCCAATGGGCCCACAACAAACCCGTTCCAGCCAGAGACCAGACAATCACGGGCCCCGACGGCCAATCCATGGCGACGGCAATGCCTAAGCCCAGGCCGTAGGCCACGCTCCCCATGAGCCAGGCTTGCAGAGTGGCACGCTTGAGCTGCGCTTTTCGGATCGACAAAGCCGGAATGATGAGGCTGGCAAAGACCAAATAGACGCCAACCGCCTGAACGGACGCCGTGATCATCAATGCAAAAGTCCCATAAAAACTCCACCGATGATGGCGCCAGGGTGACCATCGCCACCAAGCCGCAACCGATGCGGTGAGCACGCCCAACCCCAAGAGCTCAGACCCTGTAACCCAAACGATTTGCCCAGTCAACAAGTGTTGCGCGTGCTCAGCACCTTGAGGCCGGTCGGCCACCAGCAAGGTGCTGGCCGAAGCCCCCAGCACAAACACCACGCCGATCAAGGCCTCTTGTTGGTGCGGCCATCGGCGCTCCAGGGTCAGCAACAAACCACTACCCAATGTCGCAGCCAACAAAGCAAACACTTGCGTTTCCAACGCGCTGGGATGTCCACCCCATCGAACGCCCAGGAGCACGCCCAAGGTTGCCATTTGTGCCACAGCCAAATCCATGAACACAATGCCTCGATCCAGCACTTGCCGGCCCAGTGGAACATGCGTTGCCAATACCAGTAGGCCCATCAACCATCCTGGTCCAACCCAATGAACGACATCATTCAGACTCATGGGCCACCTTTGACGCATTGGGCTTGTAGCAAGCGGTCTAGGGTGTCTTGGTACAAACCCCAAAGGTCTTTGGCACGTTCACTCCCCCCCACAGTGAAGGGCAGCACCACCTGTGGGACTTGTGCGCGCGTGGCAAACCACTGAGCCGGTCGCGCATCGTGGTAGGGTGCTCGCACCACACAAGCCACAGGTTTGGATTGGTGTTCACGTAACACATTGACCAAGTGCTTGGTGCTGGGTGCAACGCCAGGCAAAGGCTCCAAAGTGCCAGCACGGTTCAAGCCAAGCCAATGCTCCCAATAGACGAAAGCGTTGTGATGCACCACCCAGCGCATGCCTCTGAGCGGCTCGGCTTGCCGTTCCCACTGTTCCATGGCCGCCCGCCAGCGAAGCAGAAAGTCCTGGCCACGCTGCCGATAGTGGTCTTCTCTCGCAGGATCGATTTGGCGAAGCCGATGAGTGAGGGCGATGGCCACCTTCGCAACGTTCCGGGGGTCCAAATGCAGGTGTGGATTGCCGCTGGCGTGCACATCGCCCATGCTGCGATCCACACGCTGGGGGATTTCAAGCAACTGAACCTGTGAAGCCGCCTCGAAATAACCAGGTTGTCCAGGCTGGATTCGCCAATTGCCCGATTGCTCAATCAGAACGGGGAGCCAGCCAATTTCCAACTCGGCGCCAGAGCACACCAACAAGTCTGCGCGTCTGGCCTTGGCCAACAAACTGGGTTTGGCCTCGATGTGATGCGGGTCTTGCCAAGCCGTTGTTGCCGAGCTCACTTGGGCCGCATCACCCGCTAACTCCATCGTTAGGGCAGCCCATTCGGGTTCACAAGCCAGCACTGTCAATGTTGCATGAGCGGGATGCATCCACCCCGCCCATGCCAACAGAACAATGCGAATCAGCTTCGTTGTCTGTGGAATCATGCCGATGCTTTCTCAGTAGCTGTGAGCAGCATGCGCACCAAGGCTCAGGGTGTATTGGAGCAACAGCACTTGATTGCTCAATCCAGGTTGCAAGCGATCTTGCGACAGCTGCAATCGGAATCGACTGAACTCGCTCGGGCTGTGGTCCAGCATGAGGCTGTGGCGCTCGGGTTTGAAGTGGTCTGCCACCTGCAGTGCTGAAGCCAAGCTTCCCCATTGGGTGTCATCCAAACGCAGTTGATCATTGCGAATCCCCACTCGCCAGCCGGGGGCAAACTGATAAACCCCTTGCGCATACCAGCCGGAGGCTGCCTGGCTGAAACGGTCCGTTTGTTCACCTTGCGACTGACTGCCCACGTCGTAGGTCAGGTCACCATCGCTTTGGCGTCGGAAATATTCCCCTTGCAGCTTGAAATGGCGCTGGGTGGCATTGCCATTGGGTGACCACTTCCAGACCCCACTGAGCGACCAAATGCGGGTCCGCCCAGTAAAGGCGTTGGTCACATCCACTTCATCGACATCAAGCTGTGAGGTTTCCATTGCCGTCGCTTGCGTGTTGAGCACAGAGGCCCCAAACAACCAACTTTGGCTGCGCCCCCAGTCACCGCCCCAGTTCACAAACAGCGTGTGGGCACCGGCTCCATTGCGATTGCCATCACTACCGGGATACGCGGCGCCTTTACCGAGTTCAACGCCCAATTCAAGCAATTGATCGGTGGGTGCCAGCCATCGCCATTGCAAACCGTCTTGTTTGTATTGCCCGCCCATAAAAGCTTGATGAACCAAAGGCAAATCAGCAAAGTCCCACGCGTGCGCGTGTTGTGCATTGAGGTAGCCCATGGCCGACAAATAACGCCCAAATTTCACCCGATGACCATTCGACAAACCGGTGGATTGAACCAAGGCTTCCTCAATTTCGACGGTGCCCTCGGTGGTCACCGCCAGGGTCATTCGCCCTTTGAATCGAGGATCAATTTGAGCGGAAATGCCCAGTTCGCTTTCCCCCAAATTGAATCCACGTTGAGGCCGAAGCTCATCCAATGCCTCAGCCGGCAATGCGAATCCAGTGATGCGGTGCGTTGTGGGATCGAGTTTGGAATGTCCATAAGCGCCATTGAGAATCAACGACACCGATGGGTTTGACGACGAGGTGTTTTGTGCCCAGACAGGCAACGACATGCCGGCCCATGCGGCCAGCACCATGAATGCGATGCGAATCATGTTTTCTCCGAATCAATAAGACAAAGTCAGCCCCCTTGCCCTCGCAAGGAGGCACTCGGGCAAGCGTGCCCAACCGACCAGGTGCTCAGGAGAAAACAGGAGGGCCACGTGCCAGCCAGTGCCAGATGCGCACCAGACGTGGCATCGGGGACACTGTGGTCGCAACCTCTGGGGACAAGACCAAGTCCAGTTTGGGCTTGGCTTCAGCGGGCGGTAAACCGTTGGCAGAGTCAGCCAAGGCCAAGCACAACCAACAGGCTTCGTGCGCCGATTCGGGAAGGGTCTTGGGCTGACCGGAGGACACCACACTTTCTATGGTGTGCTCATCGCCTAGGGTGTGCTCCAGGGCGTGAAGCACGCCCATTTGACGAACAAACAACAAACACAAAACGAGGCCAAACGCCCACACGCCCGATCGCATCCATCGGCGCAGGCGGTCGGTTAGCAATATTCTTGTGCTCATTTCAATTCAAATTGTAGCCTTTTGAAATTAGCTTTTGAATTTATAACCCACACTTCGAACGGTTTCGATCATGCCCCCCGCTTCACCCAAGGCTTGTCGCAAGCGCTTGATGTGGACATCCACGGTTCGCTCTTCAATGAAAACATGATCACCCCAAACCCGATCCAATATTTGGGCGCGTGTGAGCACCCGGTTGGGATGGTGCATGAGGTGGCTGATCAAACGGATTTCGGTGGGGCTGAGTCTGATGGTCTCTCCCCGAAACCGAACCACTTGGCCTGGGCCATCCAGCACCAACTCCCCCAAGGTCAAGGTTTCCACCATTTTTTCAGGGTGACGTCGACGCACCACCGATCGAATGCGCGCCATGAGCTCACCCGGCGAGAAGGGTTTGGTGATGTGGTCATCTGCTCCCGCATCCAAGGCCGTCACCTTGTCGTGCTCCTCGCCCTTGGCGGTGATCATGAGGATGGGGATGTTCTTGGTGCGCGCATCGGCACGCCACTTGCGCAACAAATCCGGGCCGCTGTGTGCACCGGGCAACATCCAGTCGAGCAAAATGGCATCGGGCAAAACGGTGTTGACCTCACGAATGGCGGCTTCACCGTTGCTGGACCAGATGGGCATGAACCCGTGGTGTCTGAGGTTGGCAGCAATCAGCTCGGCGATGGCCGCCTCGTCTTCAACGATCAATATGCTTTGAACAGGCAACATGGCAAAAAAAAGGCCGGCACAGGCCGGCCTTTGCACTCAAATTTCCATCAGTGCTTGATTTGTGACCACACCGACTTGGCGATGTAATCGGTTGCGGCTTTGGGCAGGGGCACGTAGGCGAGGTCTTCCGCCATCTTGCCGCCATTCTTGAAGGCCCAATCGAAGAACTTGGTCACTTCTTTGGAAGAAGCGGCGTTCTTGGGTTCCACATACATCAGGATGAACGAAGCACCGGTGATGGGCCAGCTCTTGGCGCCGGGCTGATTGGTGAGCACCAAAGCCATGGCGGGAGCCTTGGCCCAGTCGGCACCGGCAGCCGCCGCAGCGAAAGCTTCTGCCGTGGGTTGCACCACTTTGCCTTCCTTGTTTTTCAAGGCGATGACGGGCAGATTGTTTTGCTTGGCATAAGCGTATTCCACATAGCCCAAAGCGCCCTTGATTTTGCTGACGTTGGCGGCGACACCGGCGTTGCCTTTGCCACCCACCGAAGCAGCCGAAGGCCACTTCACGGTTTTGCCAGCACCCACTTTGTCTTTCCAGGTGTTCGACACTTGAGCCAAGTAGGTGGTGAACAAGGCGGTGGTGCCCGAACCATCGGCACGGTGCGACACCGTGATGGCCAAGTCAGGCAGTTTGGCGCCAGGGTTCATGCTGGCGATTTTGGGGTCGTTCCACTTGGAAATGGAACCCATGAACATCTCGGCCAACAGCTCGCCGCTGAGTTGGAGCGAACCGCTGGGCACGCCCGGCACGTTGTAGGTCGCCACCACACCGCCCACGACGGCAGGGAACTGCACCATGCCCCACGCTTGCACGTCTTTGGCTTTCACAGGATCGTCAGAAGCGCCAAAGTCGACGGTTTTGGCGCGGATTTGCTTGATGCCACCGCCAGATCCAATGGCTTGGTAGTTCAAACCCACACCCGTTTGCGCTTTGTAGGCCTCGGCCCACTTGGCATAGATGGGGTAAGGGAACGTGGCACCAGCGCCGGTGATGTCGGCAGCTTGAGTGGCCAAACTGGCGGCGACGATGACGCCACCAACTGCGGATTTCAGAATGAGTTTCAACATGAAAGACCTCAAATCAAAGTTCAGAAAACAACAACGGGTTCGCTGTTGAGATGAAGCTTAGGGGTCAATCGTGAAACATTTATGACAAAACGAGTGGGTCGCCCAGTGACCCTCATTTCGCTGTGAGGGAGCGGGCCTGAACCGACAAATCGAACAACTTGGCTTTTCCTGAGTAGTAGCGGTCGAGGCGCCATTCCTTGAGCGTCTCGATCATCAAGTCGAAAGTCTCCAAATCAACTTGGTAGAGGTTGGCCAGTTCAAACGAGCCCTCAGCCTCGAGTGCCAACACCAAACTGGCCAAGTGCTGCGCAACGGGACTGGTGGGTTCAGTTTCAATGATTCGGCGGGCTTTTTTTAGGGCTCTCATGGCAAGCAGATTGGCAATTAGGAGGGACGTGAAGTATGCCCATCGAGACACGAAATTTGATGACAACTTCATGAAACTCGCTGGGGCTTGTGTTTCATCAGATTGACATGCAGCACGCCCAAACTGGATGACCATGCACTATCGAGCTGTCTTCATCTCCGATCTTCATCTGGGCACACCAGGCTGCCAAGCCGATGCGCTTTTGGATTTTTTGAAATCGCACACCAGTGATCATTTGTATTTGGTGGGCGACATCGTCGACGGATGGCAACTCCGCCGGCGATGGTTCTGGCCTCAAGCCCACAACGACGTGGTGCAAAAGCTGTTGCGGCGCGCTCGCAAGGGCTGCCAAGTGGTTTACGTGCCGGGCAATCACGATGAATTTGCCCGTGACTTCATTGACCACCAGTTCGGAGGGATTGAGGTCATGGACGAGGCGGTTCACACCCTGGCCGATGGTCGACAACTGTGGGTGATCCACGGCGACTATTTTGATGCCGTCGTGCAATACGCAAGGTGGCTGGCTTTGGTGGGGGACTGGCTTTATGAATTCACTTTGCGCATGAATCGTCACCTCAACCGCTTGCGCGCACGACTGGGCATGCGTTATTGGTCGTTGTCGGCCTACTTGAAACACAAGGTGAAAAAAGCGGTGAATTTCATTGCTGATTTTGAACGTGCGGTGGCACAGGAGGCCTTGAGCCGAGGCTATCAAGGCGTGGTGTGTGGCCATATCCACCGGGCAGAGATTCGCGACATCCACGGGGTTTTGTATTGCAACGATGGCGACTGGGTGGAGAGTCGCTCCGCCTTGGTCGAACACATGGATGGCCGCCTCGAATTGATCTACTGGGATCAGGAGGAATGGGCTCACCACCAATCGTCCTTTGCCAAGCCCAAATCCCTGGAACCCAGCGTGGTGATTCAGGAAAATTGAACCCTCCATCCATGGCACCTGGCTTTGCTCGCCTGATGTGGGCACAGTTCAATTCGGCCACTGCAGACAATGCGCTGTTGCTATTGGCCATGGCCCTTTGGACACACAGCGGCGGGGAGGCCTGGTGGATTCCGTTACTCAAGGTTGGCTTCACCATGGCCTATGTGGTGCTCGCGCCTTGGGCTGGGGCCTTGGCCGATCGGTGGCCCAAGTCGCGCATGATGGCTGCCTCTCATGGGTTCAAGCTGTTGGGCTGTGGTTGGATGTTGATTGCCGATGACCCCCGCTGGGGCTTTGCGTGTGTCGGCATTGGAGCGGCGCTCTATTCCCCCGCGAAATATGGTTGGGTCACCGAGCACGTGCCAGCCGATCGATTGGTGAAGGCCAATGGCTGGATTGAAACCAGTTCAGTCACAGCTGCCATTTTGGGCATCGCCCTTGGCGGTTACCTGGTCAGCTCCTCTTGGCAAACCTGGGCATTGGGCCTGACACCGCTGGCCAATGCAGCATTTGCTCTCAAAGGGTCACTCATCGTCCCCATGGCCATGTATGGCTTGACGCTACTCATGACTTTGGGTTTGCCATGCCCCATGCATCGCGAGCAGCATCCACTGGGTAGTGGCTCCCAATCCTGGGCTTGGCTTCGTCAATTTCGGACGGATCAGCGTTGCCTGTGGCGTGACCCTTTGGCACGGATCTCTTTGTGTGTCACCACCCTGTTTTGGGGCGTTGGGGCATGCTTGCAGGTGCTGGTGCTGCAATGGGGTCAGGCTCAACTCGGTTTGAGCTTGAGCGAAGCGGCTGGTCTCCAAGGCATCACCGCCATCAGTGTGGTGATCGGAGCTTGGTTAGCTGGCCAACGCATACCCTTGCATGAAGCCTTGCGGGTTTTGCCATTGGGCCTGGCTTTGGCTTTGCTCGTGCCACTGATGATTGGGGTGACGCATCCCTTGGTCGCTTTGGCTTTGGCCCTGCTGATGGGACTCATCAGCGGCGGGTTGGTGGTGCCCATGAATGCGCTACTTCAGCACCGAGGGCAAACCTTGCTGTCGGGCGGACGATCAATTGCCGTCCAAAATTTCAACGAAAACCTGAGCGTGTTGGTGACGCTGGGTCTTTATGCTGCCTTGGTCCAGCAAGATTGGCCGTGGCCTAACCTGATTCTGGGCCTGTCGGTCTGGATGGGTGTGCCCATGGCCGCCATACTGATCGTTACCCATCGGCAAGGGCTTGGGCGTCTACCGCCTTGAGGGCTGGTCTCAACAAGGCCTGCCCCATTTGAACCACATCACCAACGGCCAAACCAGCCACCAATTGTGTTCCCGGTGGAGCCAACATCACGATCGTCGAGCCATGCTCGAACCAGCCCATCTCTTCACCCTTTTCAAACGCCACGTCGCAATCCAAGGCCTCAGGCCCATGATGGCGCAAGTGATAAACGACATCCAAGGCATGCAGTCGCACGCTGGCGACCAAGACAGCAGCAACGGCCACCAGGGCCAGGGTGTCTTGCCCCTCATTCACCGTCATTCGCATCCACACCCGTTCGTTCTTGCAAAACAGACCTTGCACGCGCTTGAGGGCGGGCGGATTGACATTCCAAACATCTCCTGAAAAATACCGAACTCGGTTGAGTCGGCCCGATGCAGGCGCATGAAAACGGTGATACATGCTGGCCGTGATGCGCAAGGTCACAAAAGTCCCGCCTTCCCAATGGGCAGGATCTTCGGGGCCGATGAAATCACGCAAGTCATAGGGAAAGCCTTTGGCTTGATACAAACGCGCTCGGGTGATGACCCCATATTCACCCAATATGGCATCACAGGGGCTGCACCAAGTGCTCGCATCGGTGTCAATGGGCCGTGCCCCAGGCCGAAGTGCCCGAACAAAGCATTCGTGGATGCTGGCATACGGACCAGGCAAGGCCTCTTGCCAATTCAGCCGCCCCCAGCGCTGCCAGAGCCACAAGGCCGGCTTGACAAACCAGGGATGACGCCATCGACTCACTCGGCCCATGAACCGGGTGAGCGCAATTCTCGGAATGCGATTGGTGAGCAAAAAATTCAGCCCCTCATGGGCCAGGAGTCGGTCGAGCCAGTGTTTTTTCGTCATGAAGTTTTCACGTTAATGCCATACAAGAGCGTTATCACAACTCATGGAATTCTGAACATGTCGTGGAGCACCACTTGGGCCGCAGTCTTGGGCGTGACGGCAACAGCCTGGGGATTGACCCAAGCGCATCAACGCTTGCAACTGTCGATGGCCAAACAACCCGGACTCACGGGACATTTGCGCTGGGCCAAGCGCATGGCGCGTTGGGTGCCATCGTATGCCTTTGACGACCTTCAATGGATGAACGTCGATGACGCGCCCCCTGCGGTCCGACAGCAACGTCGTGAATCCTTGTTGGCCTTGAGCCATGCGCTGCAAACGGGTAGCCCCCAATCGTTGGCGCTCACCGCCGAAGCCAGACATCACATTGCCGATTTGCAACTGATCCATCGCTACCGAATCCCCTACCCCTTTGTGCCAGCCGTCATGCCCAAGTTGCCCATCAGCAGCTTCATTGATCACAGTGATGGCGTTTGGATCACCGACCTGGATGGTCAACGGTATTTGGATGTCACTGGGTCTTATGGCGTGAACCTCATGGGCCACGATTTCTATCAATCCTGCATGAATGAGGCCCATGCCATGGCTGCATCTAGCGGGGTTGTTCTGGGCTCGTATCTGCCCTGGGTGAATGACAATGCAAAGCGTTTGTGCGCGCTCTCTGGCATGGATGAAGTTTCGTTTCACATGTCGGGCACCGAAGCGGTCATGCAAGCTGTTCGCATGGCACGCTACACCACAGGACGACGCAAGGTAGTGCGTTTCAGCGGCGCCTACCATGGCTGGTGGGACGATGTTCAACCTGGACCTGGCAATCCCATGCCACCGTCCGACGACACGCTCACGTTGAAAGAACTCAGCGAGCGAACACTGGCGGTGTTGAAGCGACGAAACGACATCGCCTGTGTGTTGGTCAACCCCTTGCAAGCCTTGCACCCCAATCGATCGGCACCCGCTGACACCGCCTTGGTTGGTGTGCGTCAAGCGCCTGCGCTGGATCGAAAGGCCTACACCGAATGGCTTCAGGCATTGCAAGTGGTTTGCCGTCAACGCGGCATCGCCCTGATCCTGGACGAAGTTTTCATGGGATTTCGACTGGGCGTGGGTGGTGCGCAAGCCTACTTTGGCATTGAGGCCGATCTGGTGACCTATGGCAAAACGCTGGGGGGTGGCCTGCCCGTCGGCGTGGTGTGTGGCCGCACACCATGGATGAAACGTTATCGGGAAGACCGCCCCGCTGATCTGTGCTTTGCACGCGGCACCTTCAATGCCCACCCTCAGGTGATGGCGGCCATGAATGTCTTTTTGCGTCGTCTGGACGATCCCGAGCTGGCGGATCGACTCAGGAATTCGACAACCCTCTGGAACCAGCGTTTGGCCGCCTTGAATGCGAAACTGGCTCATCACGGTTTCCCCTTGCACATGGATGGCCTGGAAACCGTTTGGACGTTGCATCACTTGGCTCCGTCTCGCTTCAATTGGATGTTGCAATTTTTCTTGCGGCAAGCAGGCATCGCGCTGAGTTGGACAGGAACCGGCCGGTTCATCTTCAGTCTGAATTTCGGCGATGCCGAGTTCGAAGAGTTTGCTGAACGGTTCATGGCAGCTTGTCAGGCAATGCAAGCAGGCGGGTGGTGGTGGCACCCACCGGGTCAAACCGAACGCGGCCTTCGACGCGCATTGTTGAAGGAAATGGTGCGAGCCAAGCTGGGACTCAAGCCGAACCGTGCGCTTTGACGTGGTCCATTGGGTCTAAGCGCTCCCCTTTCAACAAGTAGAACGGGGCCTTGTGGTAGAGCCAGATGTCGTGAAAAGGGTCGGTGATGATTTTGGTGGCCCAGGCCACACCTTCCATCCAGCCGGCCTTTAGCCCCAGCTGAACCACACGAAACAACAACCCGGCCAAGCCCAGCAACAGCCACGCCATCCCGGTGATGCGCCACGCGCTGTCTTCATAAACCTCGGGAACGGCCCAAGTGATGAATGCTGGCGCGAAATGCGCCAAGAGGGGAATCAGGGCACAAACGGCAATGAGCACCACCTTGCGGTTCAAGTTGTAGCCCACTTTCACGGCTTCCTTGTATTCGTTGCTCACTTGGTTCACTTCGTCGAAGCCTTGGGGTTCAAAGAAAAAATGACCCGCTTGACGCGTGCTCATGGAAACCAACCAAGCAATCAGCCCTGCCGTCACTGGATCAATGAACAAGTAAACATAAGCCACCAAAAACGAAATGGCGCTGATGAAGTGCAAGGTTTGGTTGATGCGGCACTGGTGATAAAAGCGGTGATCGTCCCAACGTTGGGTTTTGAGGGTCTGAAGAAATGAACTCACGAGATCTCCTTGGATGCGTTCAACATGGTCACACTGTGAAGCCTCAATGTGAATCTTCGATGACGTGTTCATGTCAGCACCAAGGCCTTCATTGACACACAATTGTCACGTTGAGCCGTCAAAGTCTCAGGGTCACCTTCATGCCAAACAACATGACCTTCAAGACGATCACCCCCGGCCTGACAAACACGACCCAGGCCCCACCCCAACGACCGAGTGACTTCAACACCGCACGCGGCGAGCCGCGCTTGGTCGTGAAATGGGCCCAGCACCTCGATGAAGTTCGCCAAGCCCAGCGCTTGCGACATGACGTTTTTGCCACTGAAATGGGAGCCACCTTGCACACCCCACTGGCGGGTCATGATGTGGATGATTTCGATGCGCACTGCGAACACTTGCTGGTTTTGGATGGTGCCCAATCCCAAGTGATTGGCACCTACCGCCTGTTGACCCCAACCGCTGCGCGACGAATGGGCCGCTTGTATTCCGAGCAGGAATTCACCTTCCAAGGCATCGATCCACATCGCGATCGAATGGTCGAGCTGGGTCGGTCTTGTGTTCACCCAGACCATCGACATGGGGGCGTGATCATGGCACTTTGGGGCGCATTGGCGCAATTCATGCAAACCAATCAACTCCAGACCATGTTGGGTTGTGCCAGCATCCCCATGTGGCACAACGGCATGGTCTCGCTGAGTCATGCACAAGGGGTTTGGCAAAACATCAACCCGTTGCAACGCGTCCAAGGCCCCGAGCAGGCCACGCCCCTGTTGCCCTTGCCCCTGACGGATTCAAGCCTGGAGCCGGGGTTTGTGTCCGCCATAGAAATGCCGGCCCTGATCAAAGGGTATTTGCGCTTGGGCGCGAAAGTCATGGGGCCACCCGCTTGGGACCCCGATTTCAACACCGCCGATTTGCCCATGTTCATGAACTGGGCTGACCTGCATCCTCGTTATGCGAAACATTTCAGCCATGCCTGACCCAACACCAGATCCCCACGCATCACCCATGGCGTCGCTTCCTACAATGGAAGCCATGAAATCCAAGGAAACACCCTGGCTAGACCGAGAGCTCAGCCTCATCGCCTTCAACGCCCGCGTGCTGAGTCTTTCCGAGCGCAGCGACGTTCCTTTGCTCGAGCGCTTGCGCTACCTCACCATCGTGTCGTCCAACCTTGATGAATTTTTTGAGGTTCGAGCACCCTTGGTGAACATCACAGGACAAGGCGATGTCGCCAGCACGCCCCCGCCGTTTGCGCAAGCCGCGCATGACCTGGTGGCCAGGCAATACACCATCTGGAACCAGGCCTTGACGCCAGCCTTGGCTGCGCATGGCATTGATGTGGTCTCGCACAGCGAACGCACCCCCACGCAGCGGGCCTGGGTCAACCGCTTGTTCAACCGGGAAATTCGCCCCCTGCTGCTGCCCGTCGTGCTGGACCCTTCGCACCCCTTCCCTCAAGTGGCGAACAAGTCGTTGAACTTCATCATGAAGCTGTCGGGTGAAGACGCCTTTGGCCGCCTCAACCCCATTGGCATTGTGAAAGTGCCCCGTGCCTTGCCGCGTTACTTTCAACTGCCATCCGACTTGTCACCCAAAGGTCGAACGCAATTTGTTTCAATTTCCAGCATCGTTCGTTCGCACCTCAATGAGCTGTTTGCTGGTCGTGAAGTCAGCGATTTTTCGCAATTCCGTGTGACCCGTCACTCCGATTTGGCGGTCGATGAAGAAGATGTAAAAAATCTGCGAACGGCCTTGCAGCAAGGTTTGGTGCATCGCAACTTTGGCCAAGCCATCCGGCTTGAGGTGTCGAGCGGTTGCACCGAAGAATTGGCCAATTTGCTCATGGCGCAATTCAAACTGCCCCCGCATGCCTTGTATCGGGTGCATGGTCCGGTGAACCTCGTGCGATTGAGCCGACTCATCGAGCTCATTGACCAACCCCAGTGGCTATTCCCCAAGCATCAACCCGCTTATCCAGCGGCCCTCCACGGTGTGAACCATCGCTTTGATCAGTTGCGCCAAGGCGATGTGTTGGTTCATCAACCCTTCGAACAATTCGATGCCTTGCTGGATTTGCTGGAAGAGGCGGTGCGCGACCCTCAGGTGATGGCCATCAAGCAAACCATTTACCGAACCGGTTCGGACTCACGCCTGATGGACTTGTTGTGTGAAGCGGCCATTCGAGGCAAGGAAGTGACCGTGGTGGTTGAGCTCAAGGCTCGCTTCGATGAGGAGGCCAACATCAACTGGTCGGAGCGGCTAGAGGCGGTGGGCGTTCAGGTGGTGTATGGCGTGGTGGGCCTGAAGACCCATGCCAAGCTGCTGCTGATTTCGCGCAAAGAGGGTCCGCACATTCGTCGGTATGGGCACTTGTCGACCGGCAATTACAACCCCCGCACTGCGCGGCTTTATACCGATTGGTCGATGTTCACGGCGAACCCCAAATTCACAGCTGACATCGAGAACGTCTTCAACCTGCTGGCCAATCAAAGCAAACTGCCCCGAATGAACAAGTTGCTGGTCGCACCGTTTTGGCTGCAGCGCCAGCTCATTGCCCAAATTCAAGCCTGTGCTCAAGCGGCCCAGCAAGGCCAAGAAGCCCGCATTGTGCTGAAGATGAACAGCTTCACCGACGAAAAATTGCTCAAGCCCTTGCTTGACGCTGGCCGTGCCGGGGTGCGCATCGACCTGATCGTTCGAGGTGCGTGCATGATGCCCGCGCAAGTGCCGGGGGTGAGCGACAACATTCGCGTGCGCTCGGTGGTGGGACGCTTTTTGGAGCACTCACGGGTGTTTTATTTCCGCTGGGGCGAAGCAGAGCAATTGTGGCTATCGAGCGCCGACTGGATGAACCGCAACATGTTGCGACGCGTGGAAGTGGCTTGGCCCGTGGAAGACCCCGTTTTGCGCCAGCGCGTGATCGATGAGTCGCTGGTGGCCTATTTGAACGACACCTCAGATGCTTGGGACATGCAAGCCTCAGGGAACTACGTGTCCGTTCGCCAAGCAAGCAGCGCACAGGCCAAAGGCCGCAAGCGTGCCCCCAAAGTTTTGAGTGCGCAATTGGCCCTCATGGCCAAACACGCCCAGCGTTGAGCCCAACACTAGGAGCAATCTGGTGGACTTGATCTTGTGGCGCCACGCCGATGCGACTCCCCTTGGGGAAGACGGCGACGACCACTCGCGCCCCCTCACGCCCAAAGGTGAGCGCCAAGCTGCTCGCATGGCCGCCTGGCTGGATCGCCAGCTCTCACAAAACACGCGCATCTTGTGCAGCCCTGCCCGTCGCGCCGAGCAAACGGTGCTGGCACTGAACCGCAAATTCAAATTTCGTGAAGAGTTGTCACCCAACTCCAATGCCGATTCGGTCTTGGAATTGGTGAAGTGGCACGACCTCTCGCAAGAGTTACCCAAATCCCCAACCTTGGTGGTGGGTCACCAACCCTGGATCGGCGAAGTCATCAGCCAGTTGCTGAAGCTGCCCATGCACGAGATGGCGTTCAAGAAAGGGGCAATTTGGTGGTTGCATTGCCGAGAGCGAGAAGGTCAGCATCAAATTGTGCTGCTTGCGGTGTTGAGCCCCGACCGCTTGAGCGGCTTACCCTGACTTTGCTCAAACCAGCACGCGGGAACTCCATTCGATGCTGAATGCGCAAGCCGTTTTGTCCCAAGCGGTGACTTCTTGGCGCAACAAGTGCGCCGATTGAGGATGAGCCTGCGCCCACTCACGGGGCACATCCAACTCAAAGGCCAATCGTTTGTGGTGTTGATGCAGTCGCAAGGCCTCAATGTGAGGTTGCGTGCGCGAATGACACAGCAAGACGGCCAAGCGCAAGCACATCAACATGCGGCAAAAACGGTGGTTGTCCCAATCGGCATCGATTTTGCGCAGCTTTCCACGTTGCCCCAGCAAGAGCATGCCCAATCGGCTCAGCTCGGCATCGCTAAACCCCAACACCTCGGCATGACTCAGGATGTAAGCGCCATGTTTGTGGTGATCGGCATGTGAAATGGCCAAGCCGATTTCATGCAACCGTGCAGCCCAGCCCAGTTTTCTCAAAGCCTGACGATCCAGTTCATGCTCGTTTTCAGAAAGTTGCGCGAAAAAATACTGCGCAACGAACTCCACGCGCCGAGCCTGTTCCTGATCGATTTGAAACCGATTGGCCAAGCGAGAGACTGAGAGGTCGCGTTGATCGGTGGGCTGGTCACTGCGCTCCAACATGTCGTAAAGCAGGCCTTGACGCAATGCCCCTTCTGCCACGTGCAGCTCAGCAATTTGCAGCACATCCATGACCGCACGCAACACACTCACCCCGCCTCCAACCACGGCCTTTCGGTCTTCCTTCAAGCCTTCTAACTCCAGGCGATCCACATGGCCTGCTCGGATCATGCACTTCGTGAGCCAATCCAAACCTTCCCGGGTGATGACCCTGCCCTCCCACCCTGAAGCAGCCAGCACATCGGACACCGCACCCACCGTGCCCGACGCCCCATAGGCTTTTTGCCAAACCGAACGGGGATAGTGACTGGCGGCCTCATCCACAATGGCTTTAGCGGCCACCTCCGCTTGGTGAAGGGCTGGCTGACTCAATTCGCCAGTGGCGAAATGTTTCAGCGACGACGACACACTACCCACCCGATAGGAGTTCACGACCTCAGAGCGCAGCCCCACCCCTTGAATGATCTCGGTGGAACGCCCACCAATGTCAATCACCAAACGGGGTTCCGGCTCATCGGGCAACAAATGACTCACGCCTTGATAGATCAAACGCCCCTCTTCAACGCCTGAAATCACTTCGATGGGAAAGCCCAAAATGGCTTCACCCTGGCGTAAAAATTCATCGCGGTTGTGCGCTTCACGCAAGGTTTGAGTCGCCACCGCTTTGGCTTGCGTGGCAGGCATGCCTTTGAGACGTTCGGCAAAACGGCTCAAGCATTCCCAACCTTTTTGCATGGCCGCTGGGGTGAGGTTGCGATCGTTATCGAGGCCATTGCCCAAACGAACGGTCTCTTTCAGGTATTCAACCCGCTGGATTTGGCCTTGGTCCACACGGCCAATTTCGAGTCGAAAACTGTTCGATCCCAGATCAATCGCGGCCAACAAGGTTCCGGTTTTCATGGCATGAGCATAAGTCGAGCGTGTGACAACGGTGTGTCATGTTACCCCTCAGCCCCACATTGATTTTGGCCCTGCTGTGCTTGCGCGCTGTCATCAAAGTGTTGCAATGGCAGCGCACATTCAACCCATGCCAAATGCTGATGATTTGTGGATTGAACCCTTGAACCAAGAGCCAGTCCCCTTGCGAATTGCTGTGGTGACCGAGACCTACTGGCCAGACATCAATGGCGTCGCCAAGACCTTGGGCCTAGCGGTTCAAGGCTTATTGAACAAGGGCCATGAAGTGACCCTGTTTCGAATCAAACCTGCGCGTTCAGCCGTTGTCCTAGGGGATGAATCGGGGACAGGGATGAGTCTTGCGCAAACCGAGGTGTTGGGTTTGCCCATTCCCTTTTACCCCGAACTGCGAATCGGGATGCCCGCTCAGCGACGACTGCTCCGCGCCTGGGCCCATCGGCGACCTGATGTCGTTCACATCGCCACCGAAGGCCCATTGGGATGGTCAGCGCTAAAAGCCGCCAAGCGATTGAAGCTACCGGTGGTGTCGGAGTTCAGAACCAATTTCCATGCCTACAGCACCCATTACAAAATGGCTTGGCTCAAAGGACCCATTCAGTCTTACTTGCGCCGATTTCACAACGGCAGCACGGTGAACCTCGTGCCCACGCAACGACTCGCTGATGAATTGCGCGTGCTGGGTTTTGAGCGACTCCAAGTGATTCAGCGCGGTGTGGACACCGATGTGTATTCACCCTCAAAACGTTCCATGGCCTTGCGTGAACAGTGGGGAGCAGCGCCCGACGATGTGGTCTTGTTGTGTGTGTCGCGCTTAGCCCCTGAAAAAAATCTGATCCAAGTGATCCGAGCGCATGCAGCCATTCAGGCGCAATGCCCTCGGGTGAAACTGGTGCTGGTGGGCGATGGCCCTGAGCGTGATCGCCTCATGGCCATGGCCCCGAACGCCATATTCACGGGTTACCAGTCGGGCGAGGCCCTGGCCCAGCATTACGCCAGTGCGGATGTCTTCGCATTTGCCAGCCAAACCGAAACCTTTGGCAACGTCACCCTGGAAGCCATGGCCAGCGGACTTTGCGTGGTGGCCTTTGACCATGCAGCAGCGCACACATTGATTGAAGAAGGGGTGAATGGCCGAAAGTTGCCATTGCATGACGCACAAGGGTTTGTTCGTGCGGTAGGCGAAGTTTGCATGGCATCCGACCTCAGACAACGCTTGGGGCACGCAGCCAGGCGCACCAGCGAAGCGCAATCGTGGGCAAGCATCGTTGCCCAGTTGGAAACCACTTATCGCGACTTGCTGCCGACACGGACCCTATGAAATTTCAGCCTTGAATTTCATGCTTTCGTCACAGAGCCATGACAGCATGCAGTCAACCCTCAACTGTCCACTTGGAATGAATCATGAAACCCTCTCATTCACCCCAACGCCGTCAACTGCTGCAGTGGAGCTTGGGCGCACCCCTCCTCCCCCTGAGTGCATCCTTGGCCAGCACCCTGAGTTTGGGTGGCTGCGCCACTGGCCCGTTGTCATCGCAGCGCGGCAAAGTTCAATCGGTGGCGTTCACCTCCATGCCTGCGCCGACTGAGCCCCAAGCCATGTCCACCATGACGGTGCAGTCCAGCATGGTGGTCACCGACACCGCAGGCCGCCAGCAATCGTTCCCGCTGTCGTACGCCTCGTTTTTCACCACGGGCGACCAGGTGCCCAACGCCTTGGGCGGTCAGATCTTGGCGGGTGGCTATTTCAATGCCAAAGGCGAACCCATCATGGACACCAGTGTGCCAGGCCAATCGCGACAGTTTTTTTCCGATTGTCCCGACGGCAGCACCCTCACCACGGTGAAAGGTGCATCGGTCAAAGGCGTCAAAGGTAATCTCGTGTTTGCCGTTGTTCAATTTGAATACACCAGCTTCGCCAACGACAACAAAACCAAGATGTATGGCCAATTGCCCTCGCCCATTGCCGTGCTGACCTTGGATCAAGACCCTTCGACGGGCAAACTCAAGCTGATCCAGTATCACAACGTGGACACTGCGCCTGTTCAAGGCTTGTGGATCACATGTGGCGCCAGCTTGTCGCCCTGGGGAACGCATTTGTCCAGCGAGGAATACCAGCCCGACGCATTTGACCGAAACAACAAATCCCTCAAAGGGTTTAGCCGACATTTCTTTGGCGATGCCAACGTGGCTCGGGCCTACCACTATGGCCACATGCCCGAGGTGAGCGTTCAAGCCGATGGCACGGGGCGCATCACCAAACACTATTGCATGGGTCGCATTTCACACGAGTTGGTCGAAGTCATGCCCGACGAACGCACGGTGTTCATGGGAGACGACACCAACAATGGGGGCTACTTTGCGTTTGTCGCCGACCGCCCCCGCGACTTGTCGTCGGGCACCTTGTATGTCGCCCGACTCGACGGCCCCTTGACTCAGGTGCGTGCAGATGCCCCCGCCGTCGGCTTGGAGTGGGTGCGTCTGGGCCACGCCACCAGCGATCAAGTACGGGCTTGGGCCGACCAGTATCAGCCCGAGGACATTCTGGACATGACCCGCACCGACCCGAAAGACGACCGTTTCACCCGCATTTGGGCCAATGGCAAAAAAGAATGGATCCGCATCAAGCCGGGCATGGAAATGATGGCTGCATTTCTGGAAACGCATCGGTATGCCGCACTGAAAGGGGCTTCGCTGGGGTTCAGCAAAATGGAGGGCACGACCCTCAACGCCCGCGACAAGATCCTGTATTCGGCTTTGTCTTATTGCAAAGACTCCATGGTCAAAGGCAACAAAGCCCACAACCCCCAGGCTCGCGTTGACCTGAGCAAAGCCCTGAACGCCGGTGCGGTGATGGCACTGAAACTCACCGACGGGTTGAAAGACACCGAGGGTCAGGCCATTCGCAGCGAGTGGATGCCCGTGGTGATCAAAACCTTGCTGGTTGGTGAAGACCTGTCAACACCCGACCGCTTGGGCAACTCCGCCCATGCCGATCGCATTGCCAACCCCGACAACCTGAAGTTTTCAGAAACCATGCGCGTGTTGTTCATTGGCGAAGACAGCGGCATGCATGTGAACAATTTCTTGTGGGCTTATCACGTCGACACCGGCAAGCTGTCTCGCGTGCTGTCCACGCCTGTTGGCGCAGAGTCCACCGGCTTGCATGCCGCCGAAGACGTGAATGGATGGACTTACATCCTCAGCAACTTCCAACATCCGGGGGAATACATCAAAACCCTCAACCCCGAGGTGAAACGCTCGGTCGACGGCTTGCTCAAAGCCAACTACAAGCAATTGCATGGTGCCAGCGTGGGTTACTTGACCTTGAGCTAAAGGACTGACCGTTCATAGCGATTGCCAAAAAAATGGCGCCCATGGGGCGCCATCTTTCGTCTCGGACGTTGATCAACCGAAGATGTCAGCCACGATGCCGTCATACCAGCCCAGGCTCTCGTTGAAAGTGGCTTTGCGCAACTCCGCGCTTTCACCCGTTTTGCTGATGAATCCACCCACCGATTTGATTTTCTCGTCGGTGGCCTCGTATGAGGCACCCACTTTGATGCCATCGTCGGTGGCGACCATGGACCAGCAGGTGTTCGAGAATTTGGCGGGGAACATGCGTGAGCCGGTCAACTCGGCACGCACCGACATGGCGGCCACCTTGGCTTGGCTGTTGGCCGAGAAACCAGACTTGGGCATGTCGCCTTGGTTGGTAGCGTCGCCCAAGACGTAGACGTTCTTGTCTTTGCGGCTTTGCATGGTGTGACCACTGACCGGCGCCCAGTTGCCCTCATTCACACCCGCCAGTTCGCAAATGCGGCCCGCTTTCATGGCCGGAATGACGTTGCAGACATCAACCTTGGTGGCTTGGCCATCCAGGCTGATGGTCATGGCATCAACATCGACTGCGACTTTGCCGCCACCGAAGTCGGGGCCAATCCACTCGACCATGCGGGGATAGTGTTTGCTCCAAGCCTCTCGGAAAAGCGCTTCTTTGGAGAAATTGGCTTTGGGGTCCGCCACAATGATTTTGGCTGTGGGGTTCTTTTGCTTGAGCAGGTGCGCCACCATCGAGACGCGCTCGTAGGGGCCAGGGGGGCAACGATAGGGGTTGGGTGGCGCCACCATCGCAAACACACCGCCCTTGGGCATGGCTTCAATTTGCGCTTTCAACAATTCGGTTTGTGAACCCGCCTTGTAGGCGTGGGGCATTTTGTTTTGTTTGGTGACATCCCAGCCAGCCACCGCGCCATCAACGAAATCGATGCCGGGGGAGAGAATCAAACGGTCGTAGCTCAATTTGTGACCGCTGGCCAAAGTGACCGTTTTGGTGTCGCGGTCAATGCCCACGGCCCAATCGTGCACAACGTTGATGCCATAAGCCGAAGCCAGCTTGCCGTAGGAATGGGCAATGGAGTTCATGGTTCGCACCCCGCCCAGCACCAGGTTCGAGAAGAAGCAGGAGTAATACATGCGAGAGGGTTCAACCAAGGTCACATCAATGGCGCCTTTGGAATCTTTGGCGATGTAGCGTGCAGCAGTTGCACCACCGGCTCCGCCGCCAATCACCACGACACGGGGTTTGGCTTTGCCCATCACCAGGGGGGCGGCCAAAGCAGCCGAAGAACCAACGGCCAACTCCAAGAACAATCGACGGTTAAAACTCATTTTGTTTTCCTTTCGGGGTGTGTGAACCGCTGATGCCCTTAAGGCGCGGCAAAGTAAGCAGCTAAGGCTGCAATCTCTTCATCGGCCAATCGACTCGCCATCATTTGCATGACGGGATTGGGTCGCAACTTTTGCTTGTAGGCATGCATGGCCAGCACAAATTGCTTGGCCGGCCAGCCCACAATGGGCGGCACGCCACCAGTGCTCTTGCCAGTGGCTTGGTGACAGGTGACGCATTCGCTGGCCAAATATTCGCCAAACGCCCGATCGCCCTTCAGGGCCAGAATCTCGGGCGACAACTTGGGGGTGTGGGCCGTGCCCGTTGGGGGTGCCTCGGGGATGTTGGCCGGGCTGGCTGAGAATTGCCGCAAATAAGCCAGCAGGTTGGCACGCGCTTTTTCGTCAGCCAGACCTGCAAAGCCCATGCGGGTTTGAGAAACCAAGGCGCGGGGGTTGGCGATGTAAGCATCCAGTGCATCAAACGTCCAGGTCATGCCGTTTTTGCCCAAGCGAACCAAACCGTCTGAGTAGGCATAACCCTTGACCGAACCCACTTGGCGTCCAAACACACCATTGAGTGCGGGGCCAACGGTATCAGTGGCCCCTTTGCCAATTTGGTGACAGGCCACACACTGTTCATAGACCTTGGCGCCCAACTTTGCATCACCAAACTCATTGGCTTTTGCGCCAGAGGTCATCAGGCCCATAAAAAGAAGAAAACTGAGCCATCGCATGGTTTGAGGTCTGATCATGATTGACAACTACATTAGTTAAACCGAATATAAACAAACCACTGAAAGTAGGGTTTAGGGATTAACCCCATCCCTCCTGATCCAATCGGCGAAAACCCTCAACGTCGCGCACCAAAGCGCGAGGCCAGTGGTGTCGACCGGACGTCACTTTTTAAGGCACACTTTCTTCTGAAGGAGAACTCCCACCATGCGCTGGCTCACCGTTTTCACCGCCCTGTTCAGCCTCATCTGGACAACCGCTTGGGCACAAATGCAGGCCGATGGCTTGCCTCCCATGGCCTTGCAAAAAGTTGGCTCGGATGTTTACTTTGTGCAAGGCCTACCCGGTGTGGCCAATTCGGCCAATGCGGGGTTCAACTCGAATGCGGGGGCCGTTGCCACCGGCGACGGCTTGGTGGTGTTCGACACCTTGGGCTCACCCGACTTGGGCGCCAAATTCCGCAAGCTGGTGGAAGCAGCATCCGGAGAGCGCGTGAAGGTGGTGGTGGTGTCGCACTACCACGCCGACCACTTTTACGGCATACAAAGTTGGTTAGGCCCTGGGGTGGAGCTGATCACGCATCCCAGTGCGCCCGCTGTCTTCAAGAGCGACAACACCCCCCAGCGCCTGGCCCAACGCAAGCAAGACCTGTTTCCCTGGGTGAACGATCAAACCCGCCTGGTCGCTCCCATGCGCCTTGCGAAGGTGAAGGGCTCGACCACCGAACAGTTCAAACTGGGCCGTTATCACTTCACCCTGCTCGATGGTCGAGGCGGGCACGCCGATGACGACCTGATGATGCGCGTGGATGAATTGGGTGTGTTGTTCACGGGCGATTTGTTCTTCACCGGCCGACTGCCCTTTGTGGGCAACGCCGACCCCAAGGTTTGGTTGCGCGCCATCGACAACATGATGTTGCAAGCGCCCAAGGTGGCCATTCCGGGCCATGGCGCCATCTCTTATTCACCCGGCCAAGACATTGCGGTCACGCAACGCTATTTGCGTTTTCTGAGTCAGTCCATGGCACAAGCAGTGGCTGACATGATGACCTTTGAAGAGGCCTACAAAAGCATCGATTGGTCTGAATTCAAGGACATGCCGGCTTTTGGCGCGGCCAACCGGCTCAATGCCTATGGGGCCTTTGTGAACGCCGAAAAGGACGCGCTGTCCAAGGGGCGCTAAACATGAGGCAAGAAAAAAGCCTCTGATTGCTCAGAGGCTTTTTGTGTTTGGCGCGGCTGGCAGGATTCGAACCCACGACCCCTTGGTTCGTAGCCAAGTACTCTATCCAACTGAGCTACAGCCGCAACGATGCGAATTCTAGCACGGGCCCGATGCGCATTCCCTGCCGCTCGACGGTTTCAGCACAAAAGCCGTTCATGCGAGCGTCAACGGCCACCTCAGCAAGGCCGACCTGCACGGGCTTTGAGCCAATCGGGCATGTCTTGCAAGGCCACTGGTCTCAAAAAACGGTCCAGCGCTGAGTCCCCCACCGAGGTGGTCATGGGTTGCGTGGAAGAAGGCCAGGGCCCGCCGTGTTGCTGCGCAGCGGTTACCGCCACGCCCGTGGGCACGCCTTGGAAAAGCAAACGCCCCGCCACGGCACTGGCCGCACGCACCAAGCGGTGTGCCTCTTCGTTTGCCTGCGTCAAGCCCCACAAGGTGACGGTGAGGCTACCGCCCATGGCCGCCAAAACCTCCAAGGTTTGATTCACCGAATCCGTCCACACGATGAGGCTGGCCGGGCCAAACACCTCTTCGTGCAACTGCGGGTTGGCGACGAATGTGGCTGCATCCACTTCGGCCAGATAAGGTCGGGGGTTCAAGGCAGCGGTGGGTTCGTGCAACAAGGCTTTGGCACCCGCTTGCAATTGCGCTTGGGTGCCGGCATCCAAGGCTTTGCGCATGCCTTGGGTGAGCATCACATGGGGCGTTTGGGCCTTCAAAGCCGACACCAATTGCGCCACAAACGCTTCGCTGTCGGGGTGACGTTGGAACACCAGCAAGCCGGGGTTGGTGCAGAACTGGCCACAACCCAGGGTGATGGAGCCCGCCAAGGTTTGGGCCAACGCCTCACCACCTTCGCGCAAGGCCTGGGGCGTGGCGATGACGGGGTTGATGGACCCCAACTCGCCATAAAAGGGAATGGGGCGAGCGCGCTGCAAGCTGGCTTGTTGCAAGGCTGCGCCGCCTCGGGTGGAACCGGTGAAAGCGCCAGCGGCAATCAGGGGGTGCTGAATCAAGCTCACCCCCACCTCGTGACCAGGCCCTTGCACCAAGCCCAACAAACCCTTGGGCAGGCCCAAGCGCTCGCACACCGCTTGCGCCAACGCATGGGTGCGCAACGTGGTTTGAGGATGGGCGGGGTGGCCTTTGATCACCACCGAGCAACCCGCGGCCAAGGCCGAGGCGGTGTCGCCACCCAAGGTTGAAAACGCAAAAGGAAAATTGCTGGCGCTGAACATGGCCACAGGCCCCAGTGGCACACGCACCCGCATCATGGGGGAATGTCCTGCAGGCGGTCCACCCGCAACCGCGGGGTCGTCCACCACGGTGAATGCCGCCCCTTGTTTCACCAATTGCGCAAAGCGGCGCAACTGGAAAGCGGTGCGGTCAATTTCGCCACTGAGTCGAACGGGGCCCAAGCCCGATTCCAAGTCGGCCACCGCCACCAAGCCCTCACGGTCGTCTTCCAGGGCTTGGGCCAATCCGTTGAGCAAAGCCGCGCGCTCATCAGCGCTGCTGGCCTGCCACTGCCCAAAGGCGGCATGGGCTGCGCGCACCGCCTGATCGATGTCGCTGGCAGAAGAGGCTGGCAAGTCGTTGCGCAACACCTCGCCGGTGCGTGCATCAAAAGAAGAAAAAGTGCTCATGAATCAAACTTCCGTGGGTCACAAAGGACCGATCTTGACAAAGGCGCCCCCCTGAAACTGAACCGCAGGGTCCGTCAGGTCGGGCTCGGGGGTGTTGGCATAAATCGCCGCTCGAAAACCATCGGAGCTGTCTTGCGGGCGGTAGCCCACATGCTTGGCCAGATGGTTGTCATACCAAGACACGGCGTTGTCCGACGTGCCATAAATGATGGTGTGTCCCAACACGGGGGTCGTCAAGCACGCGGTGACCAATCGGTGCAAATCATCGTAGCTCATCCACATGGCCAGCATGCGCCGATCGCGGGGTTCGGGAAAGGAAGAGCCAATGCGCACACACGCGGTCTCGATGCCATAACGATCGAAATACAAGCGCGAAACGTCTTCCCCAAAGGCTTTGGACAAGCCGTAAAAACCATCGGGCCGAGGCGGTGACAGCGCGTCGACCACTTCGCTCTGTCGGTAAAAACCCATCACGTGGTTGGAGCTGCCAAACACCACCCGTTTCACGCCATGCACCCGCGCGGCTTCATAGAGGTTCACCACCCCTTCCACATTGGCCTTGAGGATGGAGGCCCACGGCGCCTCCACCGAGATGCCCCCCAAATGCACAATCGAATGACAACCCGCCACCAGGTCCATGACGGCTTGGGCATCGGCCAAATCGGCTGGCACACATTCTTCATGGGCGGCTGCTGGCGCCAGCGGCGCCACATCACTCAAACGCAAGATCTCGCAATTGGCCGCCAAACGGGGGCGCAAGGCCTGCCCCAGGCCGCCCGCAGCACCGGTTAACAAAAGACGAACAGGGGTAGTCATGATGGGTTATCGGTTGTCTGATCACTTGGGTTTGGTTATTCTAGGCGTCCTCTTCGAAAACCCAAGTCATGACGGTCTCCCCTCTTGCTCCCACTGCCGCCCCTTCCCGCCAACGCCGTGGCGGCCTCGTGGCTGAAGTGGTCGCGCATTTCAGCCACAGCATTCAATCGGGCGAGCGACTACCAGGCGACAAACTGCCCACCGAGTCGGCCATCATGAGCGCCCTTCAGGTGAGCCGAACGGTGGTTCGCGAGGCCTTGTCGCGCTTACAAGCTTCGGGGCTGGTGGAAACGCGTCACGGCATTGGCACCTTTGTGCTGGCCCCATCGGCGTCCAACAATTTTCAAATTGCCGATGCCGACTTGGCCACCTTGGACGATGTGTTGGCGGTGCTGGAGTTGCGCATCAGCATTGAAACCGAGGCCGCAGCTTTGGCCGCACAGCGCGCGACATCCGACCAACTCCAGGCCTTATCGAGCGCCCTGCAAGGTTTCGAGCAGGCTCTGGATGGCGACTCGAATGCGGTGCCCAATGACTTCGACTACCACCTCGCCATTGCCAAGGCCACCGGCAATCGGCACTTTGTGGATTTGCTCGATCACCTGGGCACCCGCATCATTCCCCGCACCCGCATCAACACCCCGGGCATGAACCAAACCGGGCAGTTGGCTTACCTGCGCCGGGTGCACGCCGAGCACGAGCACATCTATTCGGCGATCGTGAATCGTGATGCCGAAGCCGCACGTGAAGCCATGCGAACCCACCTCACCAACAGCCGCGAGCGGCTGCGCAAGCAACGGGAAGGCTTGGCTTAGTTTTAATGCCCCTCACAAGCCCATCAAACCGGGTAGCCACAGGCTGAGCGCGGGGATGTAAGTGATGGCCATGAGCACCAAAAACAAAGCCACAAAAAAGGGCATCATGGCTTTTACGACTTGCTCAATCGGTAATTTGGCCACTGCACTGCCCACGAACAAAACCCCACCGACGGGGGGAGTCAGCAAGCCAATGCCCAAATTCACCATCATGATGATGCCAAAGTGCACCGGATCCACGCCCAGCGTCTTGACCACGGGCAACAAAATCGGCGTGAGGATCAGAATCAAGGGGGCCATGTCCATCAAGGTGCCCAGCACCAACATCAAGCCATTGATCAGCCCCAGAATCACATAGCGGTTGTCCGATACCGCGGTGAGTGCCGCGGTGACTCTCATGGGGATTTGCATCAAGGTCATGATGTAGCCAAAGCTGGCCGCAAAGGCAATCAGGATCATCACAATCGACAAGGTCTTGACCGTGCGATGCATCAGCTTGGGCAAGTCGCGCCAGCGGTAATCGCGGTAAATGAACATGGTCACAAAAAACGCCCACAACACCGCGATGGACGCCGATTCGGTGGGTGTGAACACCCCCGACAAAATGCCGCCCAGGATGATGACCATGGTCATCAAGCCCCACAAGGCTTCGCCACAAATGCGCAAGGCCTGACGCAAGGGGATGACCTCCCCTTTGGGAAAGTTGTGGCGACGGGCCATGATCAGGCACAAGCAGGCCACCGTAGCCCCCAACAGCAAGCCGGGCAGCACGCCCGCCATGAACAGGGCCGCAATGGATACCGAGCCACCAGCGGCCAAGGAATAAATCACCGCGTTGTGGCTGGGCGGAATCAGCAAGGCTTGCACCGAGCCGCTGATGGTCACGGCGGCAGCGAAATCCTTGGGGTAGCCCTTGCGCGCCATCTCAGGAATGAGCACCGACCCCACCGAGGCGGTATCCGCCAACGAGGACCCCGAGATGGCTCCAAAAAATGTCGACGCCAGTATGTTCACCAGGGCCAAGCCGCCACGAATGAAACCCACCAGCACTTGGGCAAATGCCACCAACCGGCGTGCCATGCCCCCCTCAGCCATGATGGCTCCCGCCAAAACAAAAAAGGGTATGGCCAGCAGCGAAAACTTGTTGACCCCATTGGCAATGGCGATCATCACGGCATCCAAGGGGATATCGATCCACCAAGCCCCCACCAATGCCGACAAGCCCAAGGCATAGGCCACGGGCACACCCAACAGCATGAACAGGAAAAAACTGCCCAACAAGACCAACATGTCCATCAGGGTTGCGCTCCTTCCTGGGCGTCCACATTCACCACCTCGCGTGCCGATTGCGGCCCAAAGGCGGCATGTTCAATCACAAACAAGGCGGTGATGAGACCGCCCAATGGCACGGGCAAATAGGTGAAGCCAACGGGTAACCAGGGCAGCTCAGGTATGGACTGGCCCCAAGTTTCTCGGCACAACTCGAGGCCATTGACCAGCATGAAGCCACTGAGTGTCAACATGAAGGCTTGCACCAAACGGTCACACACTCGCTGCCCCCATTCAGGGAGACGCTGGGTCAACATCGCCACGGCGATGTGAGCGCCGGAACGGTAGGCAGCAGCCGCACCCAAAAAGGTGAAGACCATCATGAGCAAAATGGAAATGGGTTCGGGCCACTGAGAGCCCGTTCCCAAAACGTAGCGGGTGAAAATCCCCCATGGGATGAACAGTGTCATCAGTGCCATGCACAATCCCGCCACCCAGATGCACGCGACATACAAGGTGTCGAGGAGGCGATGCAACGACTCAGCCATGGGGATCGATTCACTTCACCGCAGCAATGCGGGCCATCAAGTCTTTGTAGTTGGCGCCGTATTTCGCACGCACCGGCTCGGTGGCTTTGTAAAAGGCGGTGTTGTCGATTTGGATGAACTCCACCCCAGCGGCCTTGAGCTTGGCCGAATACGCTTGCACGCTCTTGTCCCACAACTGGCGTTGCTCCATTTGCGCTTCGCGGGCCAGCTTTTTCACCAGGGCTTGATCGTCCTTGGACAGCTTGTTCCATGCCACTTTGGACATCACCAAAATTTCCGGAATGATCAAGTGGTTCGTCTGGCTGTAAAACTTGGCCGGGGTGTTGTAGTGGTTGGCCGTGAAGTAGCTGGGCGGGTTGTTTTCAGCGCCATCGATCACGCCAGTCTGCAACGACGTGAACACTTCGCCATAGGCCATGGCAATGCCATTGCCCCCCATGGCATTCATGGTGTCCACAAACAAGGGGTTACCCATCATGCGAATCTTTTGCCCCTTCAGGTCTGCGGGCTGACGCACCGGTTTTTTGGTGTAAAGGCTTCGGCTGCCGCCATCCATCCAGCCCAAACCAATGAGCCGTGCAGGGCTGTTGGACACCTTGTCGAGCAACTCTTGGCCAATGGGCCCGTCGATGACTGCACGCATGTGATTCACATCGCGGAACACGAACGGCATGTTGAACACATTGACATCGGGCACCACGGGGCCAATCACGCCCAGAGAAATGCGCGCAAATTGAACTGCGCCCAACTGGGTTTGCTCCACCGCCTCTTTTTCTTGACCCAACACCGCGCCAGGGAACATTTGAATCTTCAAGCGGCCCTGGGTCGCCGCCTCCATTTTTTTACCCATGCTCTCAACTGCCGCCACGGTGGGATAGCCGCTGGGATGGGTGTCGTGAGCTTTGAAAACGGTGGCCGCCTGTGCCGACACACCGGCACCAAGCGCCACACAGGCAGCAGTCCATGTCAAAACAACTCGACGAGAATTTTTCATGAGGGTCTCCTGAACGCGCACACTTGGCGCTGGGGTTGAAAAGCCGAAGACAACCCATGGGGATAAGCCCCACGAACTCATCGGTTGTCGTATCTCTATGCTAGACATTGGCCGAAGCGGATGATTCAGGGTAAACCCCGCACCCTGTCGCTTTCAGCCTTAGCCCGAGCCACATCCGATACCATGGCCCAATGAACCGTCGAACCCTCGCCATGGGCCTCTTGCTTGGGGCTTGCCTTTGGGGTGCTTGGCCCAGTTGGGCGCAAGACCGCCCTGCCCCCTCAACGCCGCCTGCAACGGCCAGCACCACATCGGGCACAGGCTTTTTGGTGGCCCCGGGTTACTTGCTCACGGCCCAGCATTTGGTGGAGGGCAAAGAATTTCTGTATGTGGGCCCCAATGCGCAAAACAAATGGCTCAGGGCCAAGCTCATCAAGGCCAACAAAGCGCTTGACGTGGCGTTGTTGCAAGTCCCCTTCGAATCGCCAGTGGTGCAACTGGCTCGTTGGTCAGATGTACCCATTGGCCTAGAGGTCTACGCCATTGGCTACCCCCAGCCGGGTTTTCAGGGCTTCAGCAAAAAAATCACCCAAGGCATCATCAACGGCAATCGCGGCAACAGCAACGATTTGTCCACGGCCAAGTATTTCCAGTTCAGCGCCGAGGTGAGCAAAGGCAACTCGGGCGGGCCCGTCTTTGCTGGCGATGGCTCGGTGGTGGGCATGGTGCAGCGCAAGCTCAACGCCTTGAGCGTGGCCGAGAAATCCAACGACTTGGTCATCAACGTGAACTACGGCCTCAAACCCACTTACCTCATCGATTTTTTGCGCGACACGCCAGCCGCAGTGCGCGAGCATCCCCTCGATCTGAGCGCCAATCCCAGGCCTCACCAGCTCTTCAAAAGCGTCGAAGCCTCGGTGTTTTCGGTGATTGCGCGCCACCTGCCCCCCAAATCCACCCCACCCTGAGGTCGGCCCGGGGCTCGGGAAAACCAGAGCATCCATTGCATTCAAAACTGTATACAGTTTGAATACAGGAGAAACACCCGGTCACCGCCCCCTGGCACCTGTTTGGTGCTGGCTTCCCGGCGAATGCACCTCAAGGGTGAACCCGGGATCGTATACAAAGCAAAGTGGCCGACAATTCGCCCCGTTTTGGTTCGATTCGGCTTCGCAATCAGGCACCCTTTTTGCGAATCTATTGGTTTGGACTGTGATTTGTTTTTTCTACGAAGGAGTTGCCATGAGCAAACGTGTATTTCTGAAAACCGCCCTGGCCGTGGCCACCACCCTGACTTTGGGTGCGGCCCAAGCTGCCACCGCCATCAAGTTCCAGCTCGACTGGCGCTTCGAAGGCCCCTCGGCCCTGTTCCTCACCCCTGCCGCCAATGGTTACTTCAAAAAGGCTGGCCTCGATGTCACCATCGACTCGGGCAACGGCTCGGGTGGCGCTGTCAACCGCGTGGCCTCTGGCACCTACGACATGGGCTTTGCTGACTTGGCCGCCCTCATGGAATTCCATGCCAACAACCCCGACGCGCCCAACAAGCCGGTGGCCGTCATGATGGTCTACAACAACACCCCCGCTTCGGTCATGGCCTTGAAAAAGTCGGGCATCAAAACCCCGGCTGACCTCAATGGCAAAAAACTGGGCGCGCCCGTGTTCGATGCTGGCCGCCGCGCTTTCCCCATCTTCTCGGCCGCCAATGGCGTGACCAGCGCCAACTGGGTGTCCATGGACCCCCCGCTGCGCGAGACCATGTTGGTGCGTGGTGATGTGGACGCCATCACTGGCTTCACCTTCACTTCACTGCTCAACATCGAAGCCCGTGGCGTGAAAGCCAGCGATGTGGTGGTCTTCCAATACCCCGACTACGGCGTGAAGCTGTATGGCAACGCCATCATCGTGAACCCCAAGTTCTTGCAATCCAACCCTGAGGCTGTCAAGGCTTTCTTGAAAGCTTTCTCGCAAGGTGCCAAGGACGTGATTGCTGACCCTGCCAAGGCCATTCAAAGCGTCAAGGCTCGCGACGGCATCATCAAAGTGGACCTCGAAACCCGCCGCCTCAAATTGGCCATCGACACCGTGATCAACAGCCCCTCGGCCCGTGCCGAAGGCTTTGGCAAGGTGGTGCCCGCCCGTTTGGCATTGATGGCTTCGCAAGTGTCTGACGCTTTCAAAACCAAAACCCGCGTCGACCCCAACGCCGTCTGGAATGGCAGCTACCTGCCCTCCGACCAAGACCTGAACATCCTTCCCAAGAAGTGAGCACAGTCCCCGGCTTCGGCCGGGGTTTTTTCATGGGCATTCTTGCCCTCCAGTTTTTCTACCCATGAACGCCAACGCATCTTCACCCTTTGTCGATTTCAAAGACGTCTGGTTGGCCTACAACGAGGAGTTGTTGGCCCAGAATCATTTCGCCGTCGAAGACATCAACCTACAAGTCAACCAGGGTGAATTCATTGCCATCGTGGGTCCCTCCGGTTGTGGCAAATCCACATTCATGAAGCTCACCACCGGGCTCAAGCCGCCCACCCGAGGCACCATCCACGTCGATGGCCAACCGGTGACCGGCCCCCTCAAAATCAGCGGCATGGCCTTTCAGGCGCCTTCCCTTTTGCCCTGGCGCACCACCCTCGACAACGTGTTGTTGCCTCTGGAAATCGTCGAGCCCTACCGTTCCACCTTCAAGGCGCGCCGTGCCGAATACGAACAGCGTGCCATCGACTTGCTGCACAGCGTGGGCCTCAAAGGCTACGAGCGCAAATTCCCCTGGCAGCTTTCGGGCGGCATGCAACAGCGTGCTTCCATTTGTCGCGCCCTCATTCACGAACCGAAAATGCTGTTGCTCGACGAGCCCTTTGGCGCGCTCGACGCCTTCACCCGCGAAGAGTTGTGGTGTGCGCTGCGCGACATCTGGACCGAGCGCCAATTCAACGTGATTTTGGTGACCCACGACTTGCGCGAGTCGGTCTTTTTGGCCGACACCGTCTACGTCATGAGCAAGAGTCCGGGACGCTTTGTGGTGCGCCGTGAAATCGACTTGCCGCGCCCGCGTGACTTGGAAATCACCTACACCAAAGAATTCACCGACATCGTTCACGAACTGCGTGGCCACATTGGGGCCATGCGCAATGACAACGCTTCTCTGCCCCAATAAGCCATGAAATCCAACACCCTGGAGCGCTGGTCTCCCCTCATCTTGCTGGTCATCACCGTCGTCATCTGGGAATTCCTGTGCCGCGTGTTCGATGTATCCGAATTCGTTTTCCCCAGCCCCTCGCGCATCGTTGAGCAAATGGTGGAATACCGCGACGTCATTGGCGGCCACGCTTGGCGCACCTTCTGGGTCACCATGGTGGGCTTTGGCCTGGCCATTGTGGTGGGTGTGTTGCTGGGCTTTGTCATTGGCAGCTCGCGCCTGGCCTATGCCGCGTTTTACCCCCTCATGACCGCCTTCAACGCCCTGCCCAAAGCCGCTTTCGTGCCGATTTTGGTGGTGTGGTTTGGCATCGGTGTGGGCCCTGCCATCCTCACCGCCTTTCTGATCAGCTTCTTTCCCATCACGGTGAACATCGCCACGGGTCTCGCCACCCTGGAGCCCGAGCTGGAGGACGTGCTGCGCGTGCTGGGTGCTCGCCGCTGGGACGTGCTGGTCAAAGTCGGCCTGCCCCGCTCCATGCCTTACTTCTACGGCTCACTCAAAGTGGCCATCACGCTGGCGTTTGTCGGCACCACCGTGTCGGAAATGACCGCCTCCAACGAAGGCATTGGCTATTTGCTGATTTCAGCCGGTTCGGCCATGCAAATGGGCTTGGCATTTGCGGGCTTGGTGGTGGTGGGCGCCATGGCCATGGCGATGTATGAATTCTTCTCATATGTGGAAAAACATACAACTGGATGGGCCCATCGCGGTTCTCAGCACAATTAATTTGACTTCCCGGGCACGCCCGGGCAATCTCCGTCGGTCATCGTTTTCATGTCGAGTTGTTCATGGATGCCGCTCCCCCGTCTGCCAACCCATCTCCGGCTGAGCCTTCAGCCTCGCCCGCATCAGGCTCGGCCTCTGGCGGCGCACTCACCTTCAGTGATCGCTTGTTTCTGTTGCTTCTGGTCCTGACCCTGGTGGGTGTGGGCTGGGTGGGGCGTTTGTCCTACCTGGAGGGGCTCAAAACCGAAACCATCAAGCGCCACGGCGAAGCCTGGCTGAGTGCCTTGCAGCACGTGCATGAGCAACGCCAAACCGCTCAGGGCGAACCTGCTGCTTGCCGTCGCCCAACCAACGAGGGCTCTCCAGCCAACACCTGGCAAGCCTGCCACGAGGCCTTGCTCCAAACCGAACTCGGCAGCCTGCGCAACCCCTTTCGAGATGAACCCCTGTCTTTCATCGATGCCTGCCAGCCCGGCCAAGCCGCGAGCGCAGGGTCTGTGGTCATCAAACGGGTGGACCCCAACCCACCGGGCTCGGCCTCACCGGTCAACATCGTGGGCATGTCCCCCGACACCGCGCGCGATCAACCCCGACAAATGCAAGTGAAGGTGTGTGACCGCGGCGGTTATGCCATCAGCATTGGCGAACTGACCTTCTGAAAGGCCTGTCATGTCCACTCACGCCCCCATCTCGGCCCAAGACATCATTGGGGTGGTCAAGGCCGACATCCCCAGCGACTTGCCACTGCGCGAATGGCTTTATGCCTGGCTCTTTGACCCGCACATTGAAGGCAACCACCACCACACCTTCGAGCGCTGGATTGGTTACCTCATCGTGGCCAACATTGTGGCCTTGGTGTGCGAGCACATTCCCCAGTTTTACCTGGGCAGGGAAATGTATTTCCATGCCTTTGAGGTGGTGTCGGTGGGCATCTTCACCCTGGAGTATTTGCTGCGACTGCTCTTGGCACCGGTGGACCCTGAATTTCAAAACAGCCGTTCCCCCACCCTCAAATACATCTTCAGCCCCTTTGCGCTGATCGACCTGTTGTCGATTGCACCGTTTTATTTGCATGCGTTCTTGCCGCTGGACTTGCGCATGCTGCGTTTCTTGCGGCTGTTGCGAATCCTCAAGCTGTTTCGCGTGGTCATCCCGGCCTATCACGACTTCGTCGAACGCAACCGGGGCCGCACCTTCCGTCAAAAAATTCATGCCTTGGTGTTCCCCAGCGATTACGGCGGCGACTTGCACCACCATTTCGACAACTTCATCGTTTTCTGGGTGGTGGTGTCGGTGATGCAAGTGGTGCTGGAGTCGGTGGCAAGCATTGAATACGTGCTGGCCACCGAGTTCCTCATCCTCGATGCTGTGGCCGTGGGCATCTTCTAGGTGGAATACCTGCTGCGGCTTTATGCCTGCGTGGAAGACCCCCGCTTTGCCGGTCGGTTCAGCGGTCGCGTCAAGCACGTCACCAGCTTTGGCGCGCTCATCGACTTTTTCGCCATCCTGCCGTTTTTCCTCGAGGTGTTCTTGAGCCACCTCTTCGATTTGCGCTTCTTGCGGGTCTTCCGCCTCATGCGTTTGCTCAAACTCACCCGCTACACGGGTGCTACGCAAACCTTGGTTACGGTGGTCAAGCGCGAATGGCCCATCATGGCGGCCTCGGCCTTCATCATGTTGCTGCTGGTGTTGCTCACAGCCTCGCTGGGCTATTTGTTCGAGCACCAAGCCCAACCCGACAAGTTTGAAAACATCCCGCAATCCATTTATTGGGCCGTGATCACGCTGGCCTCGGTGGGCTATGGCGACATTTCGCCAGTGACCCCAGTGGGCCGGGCGCTCACCATCGTGCTCGCGTTGTTGGGCATTGGTATTTTTGCCATTCCGGCCGCTTTGCTGTCCTCGGCGTTCTCCGACCAATTGCGCATCGACCGTGAAAACCTGGTGAACCAGTTGTATGACATGCTGGCCGATGGACACCTGGACGATGAAGAGCACGAGATCTTGCACCGCGAGGCCAAGCGCTTGCACCTGACCGAAAAAGAGGTGCAAAACCTGATCGACCGGGCGCGGCGCCAGCGCGAGGTGATGGACGACCTGAGTCAGTTGCCCCTGCACCTGATCGCCAAAAACCCCGCCCACGCCGTGGAGCATTACAAATCCCTGCTGGGTCAAATGCGGCAATTGGCCATCCTGACCGATCCGCAAAGCTTTGAGGCGGAAGCCAAGCAAAAAAGTCGGCTCACCGATACCGATTGGCTGGCCTGGAAACTGATTTCCGGCAGGCTCAGCGCCTGATCCCACAGTCACGCTAGCATGGGGCTTGTTTCAGTCCCCTTGCTCGCGTCATGACTCACCATTTCTACCAACCCGCCCAGGGCCACGGCCTGCCTCACGACCCGTTCAACGCCATCATTGCCCCCCGACCCATTGGGTGGATTTCCTCTCTGTCGCCCACTGGCGTGGCCAATCTTGCGCCCTATAGTTTTTTCAACGGCTTCAATTACACGCCCCCCATCATTGGGTTTTGCAGCCTCATGCGCAAAGACTCCTTGGTCAATGTCGAGGCCTCTGGCGAGTTCGTCTGGAACCTCGTCACCGAACCCTTGGCTCAGGCCATGAACCTGTCTTGCTCTGCGCTGCCGCCCGAGCACAGCGAGTTCGATTTGGCCGGTCTCACCCAAGCGCCGTCCCAAGTGGTCAAGGCGCCACGCGTGGCCGAGAGCCCGGTGTCCATGGAGTGCCGGCTCACGCAAATCGTGCAACTGAAAAATGCCCAAGGCAGCGAGCTCTCAGCCTGGCTGGTGCTGGGCGAAGTGGTGGGCGTGCACATCGACCACGCCTTGCTCGACAACGGCATCTACCAAACCGCCCGAGCTCGCCCCATCACCCGAGGCGGCGGCCCCGGCGACTATTTCGTGGTGACCCCTGAAACCCAGTTTCAAATGCCGCGCCCCGACAACTGGAACCAGCTGCACCGGGCCAACAAAAGCTAAGCCTGCCCATGCCTGAACCCAGCAGCGGCTTGCTCATCTTTCACGGCAACCGGCTCGATGAGCTGGCCAACGTGATGCTCACGCACGTCGCGCAGTCGCCCTTGCCCGGGCTCACGCCCGAGCGCTGGGTGGTGCAAGGCCAAGGCATGAAGGCCTGGCTACAGGTTCAAGCGGCCCAACACCCGCAGCTGGGGGTCTTGGCCGCCACCCACATCGACCAACCCGCTGCCCTCTTGTGGGACTTGCAACGCCTGGTGTTGGGCGCGCAAGCTGTCCCCGCCGAATTGCCCCTCGATGAAACCCCGCTGGTGTGGCAGCTGTTGCGGTGGTTGCACCAACACCGCGACGACCCCAACCCCGTGTGGCAACCCCTGCACCACCATTTGGCGGCCGCGCCAGAGGCCTTGCGCGCCCAACGCGAGCACCAACTGGCCCTGCAATTGGCCGATGTCTTCGACGCCTACCAAACCCACCGCGCCGACTGGCTGGACTTGTGGGCCCAAGGCCAAGCCGAAGTCATCAACGGCCAAGGTCAGCGCCAAGCCCTTGCCCCCCATCAACGTTGGCAAGCCCTGTTGTGGGCCGACTTGGTGCAGCACGCCCGCGAGGTCACGGGCCTGCACTGGGTCAGCCGCGATCAGGTCTTTCAGGCCTTTGTGCAACGCCTGGCGCAAGCCCCAGCCGGCAGTTTGCACGGCCTGCCCCCGCGTCTGGTGTGGCTGGGCGTGTCGGCCTTGCCGGTGTCGCACATTCACGCCTTGGGCTTGTTGTCGCGACACACGCAAGTGCTGGTGTTTGCGCTCAACCCCAGCGCCGCCTACTGGGGCGACGCCCAGCGGCGAGCCCACTGGCCCGTGAGCGACCTGAGTGCAGAACCCACGGCCAGTGATCACCCCTTGCTGGCGGCCTGGGGTCAACAAGCGCGTGACTTCTTGCACGCCATCGACGACGCCGACCCCCAGTCCAATCCCCGTCGCGATTTTTTTCAAGACCCTCGACCCGATGCGCAACCCCCCACCGCCTTGCAAGCGCTGCAAGCGGACTTGTTGCTCAATCGGCCGCCCCAAGGTCCCTCGTCCGAACAGCCCTTTCCCGCCCCCGATGGTTCCCTGCTGTTTGTCAACGCCCACAGCCCCATGCGAGAAGTGCAAGCCCTGCACGATCAAGTCCTGAGTTGGCTCGCCGAAGACCCCAGCCTGCAAGCGCGCGACATCGTGGTGATGGTGAGCGACCTCGACACCTTCGAGCCCTTGGTGCGAGCGGCCTGGGGTCGCTTTGAACCCAGCGACCCGCGTTGGGTGCCCCATCACATTGCCAGACCTCACCCCGATCAAACACAGGCCTTGCAATGGGTGGACAGAGGCCTGCAATTGATTCAAGGGCCAGTCACCTTGCCAGCCGCTTGGTCGTGGCTGGAACACCCCGCCGTGAGGCGTGCCTTTGGCTTGAGCCCCGAAGACTTGGCCACCCTGGGCGACTGGCTGCAAGACCACGGGGTGCGCTGGGGCTTAAGCCCTGAACATGCCCAAGCCCAAGGCTGGCCCGCCGAGTTGGCCAGCGACGCCGCCCACACCTGGTCGGCCGGCTTGCGCCGCTTGCTCTTGGGTCATGCACTGGGGCCCGCACTGGCCAGCCCCGACCAACCCGCCCTGTGGCAAAACGCTGTGGCCGTGGCCCCACCTGCTGGCGTTTCAGTAACCGCCCTCGATGGTCTGGTGCGCTGGTTCGATGCCGTGCAACACCACGTCCAAGAGGCCCAGCACGATCGCACCCCACGCGAATGGGCCGATTGGCTCAATGCGTGGCTCACCACCTGCTTCACACCCGTCATCGAAGCCCACGATGCCACGCTGAACCGATTGCGCGAGGCCTTGGGCCACTGGGTGAATGCCTGCACCTTGGCGGGCTTTGAACACGCCTTGCCCTTGTCGGTGGTGCACCGCCATTGGCTGGGTCAGGTGCGCTCGGCCCAGCAAGGCGCCACCCTCATCGGCTCGGGGGTGGTGTTCACCACCGCCATGCCCTTGCAATCGGTGCCGTTCCGGCGCGTGTGTTTGCTGGGCATGCGCGACGGCGCTTTTCCCCGTCAACGCAACCCCCGCGACTTTGACCTCATGCACGCGCCCGGGCTCGCTCGGCGCGGGGATCGATCGCGCCACGACGACGATCGCTACCTCCTGCTGCAAGCGGTGCTCAGTGCCCGCGACGGCCTGTGGGTGTCGTGGCAAGGCCATCAGCAACAAGACGGCAAACACCTCCCGCCCTCGGTGCTGGTCACGCAATGGCTGGACGTGTTGCGCCTGGGTCATGGCCAAGCCTGGCCCGTGCACCACCTGCCCATGCACGCCCACAGCCTGGCTTATTTCAGCGACACCCCCGAGGGCTGGCGCACCCATGCCCACGAATGGCACGCCGCCTGGCAAACGGCCTTGTCGACCCCTGCATCGCCCGTGGCGCCATCGCCTCCGGTGAACACCGCCGCCTCAGCCCCTGAAGGGCTGGAAGCCGCCGACACCCAGCTGAGCCTGGCGCAGTTGGGGGGCTGGTTGCGTCACCCCATCGATGCCCACGCCCGCCATGCCTTGGGCGTGCACTGGCGTTCGCCCGATGAGGCCTGGCCCGATGCCGAGCCTTTTGCCCTGTCCCCCCTGGCCAGCCACCGTTGGGTGGCCGATGCGGCCACCAGCGGCCAACTGCCCGCGCATTTGCTGGCCGGTGGCCAGTTGTCGCCCGCAGCGCTGGGTCAGTTGCAATGGGAAGACTTGCAACGCCGCAGCAGCCAATTGCACGACGCCCTTCTGGCCCTGACCTCAGGCTGGACGCCACACGAAGCCGCCCTCGACGTCGACTTGCAGCTCAAGCCCTGGCGCCTGACTGGACGCGAACGGGGCGGCCAACTTTGGCAAGCCCCAGACGGTTTGCACGCCACCTGGGTCACCGCTTCCCGGCTGGCCTTTTCGGTGAAAGGCTTCACGGGGGGCCAGAGCGCCCTGCCCTTGCCCCGGCTGCACCTGTTGGCCAAAGTCCGGCTCGCGCAGTTGGCGGCTTGCGCCCAAGGGCAAGCCGTGCACGCCCATGTGCTGGGGCCCGACTTGCACATCGATTGGCCCCCAGTGTCCCCGTCGGCGGCCCAAGCCCAACTGCAATCCTGGTGCGATCGGTATCACCAAGCGCGCCACGCGCCCATGCCCGTGGTGGCCGATTGGGCCAGCCTTTGGGTGTTGCAAAGCCAAGCGTCAGGCGTGGATGCACAAGCCGCACCCGCATTGGCCAACACCTGGGTTCGTCAACAGATGCAACCCAACCCGCGCGCCACGTTCAACGACTGGCAACAACACCCCCTGGTGCAGCGCTTTGTGACCAACCTCGACCAAGCCCTCGACACCCTTTCACAAGAAGCCCTGCCCTTGTATGCGCCCATCCTCAGCGGCTTGCACCTGTGCACGCCGGCGGGGCAACGTCAGGCTTGGCTCCCCAATCACCCAACAGGGCTCGCCCCATGACCGCAGCCCCAAGCCCCAGCTTGCACCAACACGTGGTGTGGCAAATGCCCTTGCAGGGCCGCCGCCTCATCGAGGCCAGCGCGGGCACCGGCAAAACCTGGACGCTGTCGGGCTTGGTGGTGCGCTTGGTCTTGGGCTTGCGCGACCTGAGCCAGCCCAGCACCGCCGATGACCCGGGCTGGACCCCTGCGCTCTTGCCGCACCAGGTGTTGGTGGTCACCTTCACCGAAGCCGCCACGGCCGAGCTGCGCGAGCGCATTCAAAAACGCCTCACCCTCGCCCTGCAAGCCTTTGGACCCGATGACGCCCAAGCCGCTGCCACGCAAGACCCCTTGTTGCTGGCCCTGCGCGAGCACGTTCACCCCCAACACTGGCCCGAAGCTCAACGGCGCTTGAGCGCGGCCTTGGCCAACCTCGACGAAGCCGCCATCCACACCTTGCATGGCTGGGCCTTGCGCACCCTCAAACGCCATGCCTTCGAGTCGGGCCAAGCCTTTGGCGCCGAGCCGGTGCCCGACCCCCAAGCCTTGCACCTGCAAGCCGTGCAGCACCACTGGCGCACCCACTGGAGCACCTGGCCCGTGGGAGCGTGGCGCGCGCTGACCACCGAATTGGCGCGCAGCCCCGAGCACTTGCTGACCCAAGTCAAGCCCATGTGGCAAGCGCATGAGCGCGACCCCCATCACCCGTGGCCGGTCAGCGACGACTGGGCGGCCGAGCCAGCCCTGCAAGCCTTGGCCCAATGGCACGAACAACTGCATCAATTGCAAAAGCAGGCGCGCGCGGCGTTCGATGACGCTGCCGTTGAGGCCTTGCACGATGCCGTGGCCCGAAAGGCCATCAAAAACTACCAAATGCGCTGGTGGCCTCCGCGGCTGGCCGAATTGCGGCAATGGCAACAAGGTCAAGCCCTGAAACCCGACCGGCTGGTGTATTGGGGCAGTGCCTTTTTGCTCGAACGCGCTTGGGCACCCGCCGCCGACTGGCCCCTGTTCAACGCGATTCAAGCGGTGTGCGATCACCTCACCACCCACCCCACCGACCTCGCTCCTGCGCTCTTGGCCCATGCCGCCCGAGCCACCTGGCAAGACCTGCAAGCGCGCAAGCTGGCCTTGGATCAATTCGAATTCAACGACTTGTTGCGGCGTTTGCACCAAGCCTGCCACGACCCCAAGTCCGATTTTTGCGAACAGGTGCGCGTCCAATACCCTGTGGCCTTGGTCGATGAATTTCAAGACACCGACCCTTGGCAATACGAAAGCCTGGCCGCCATCTACCCCGACCCAGAGCACCACGACTGGGTCATGATCGGCGACCCCAAGCAATCCATCTACCGCTTCCGTGGCGCCGATTTGCCCACCTATCGGCGTGCTCGCGACACCGCCTTGACGCTGCACACCCTGGAAGACAACCACCGCTCCACGCCGGATTTGGTCAATGCCCTGAACCACGTGTTCCAAGTGGCTCAAGCCAACTGGGACGATGCGGCTTCTGCGCAGGTGCGGCCCGCGCGTCACAACGCACTGGGCCTCAACCAAGGCCAACACCCAGCGATCACCGTGACCCAATGGCAAGCGCCCGTGCCCGATGACGCCGATGCCGCCCCACCCAAACCCCCTTCGGTGCGGGTGCTGGAGACCCACCTTGCTGAATGGGCGGCCGAGGCTTTGGTGACGGATGTGCAGCAAGGCCTGTATGCCCCCGCTCAAGTGGCGGTGTTGGTTCGCCACCAGGGGCAAGCTCGCCTCATGGCACAGGCCTTGTTGGCGCGTGGCGTGAACAGCATTTACCTCTCCGACCGCAACAGCGTGTTGGCCGAGCCCGTGGCCCAGTCGGTCTGGCGCGTGTTGTGTGCCATCGACCAGCCTCACCACCTGGGGCTGTTGCGGGCCGCCATGGCCACCGACTTGTGGGCCTTGCCGGTGGCCGACTGGCCGCATCACCTGCAAAGCGATCAGGCCTTGGAAGCGGCCCAAGCCTTGACCCAATCGGTGCAACAGCGTTGGCAACGCCAAGGGGTGCTGGCGGCTTTGCAACATTGGCTCATGGCCAGCGGCGCGGCCGCGCGCTTGTTGGCCCAACCCCAGGGCGAGCGCCTCTTGAGTCAGTGCCTGCATGTGGCCGATTGGTTGCAAATGCAGTCGACCCAAACCGTGGGCCGAACCGCCTTGTTGCGGCGGCTCTCGGAGGCCATGGCCCAACCCAACCCCGACGATGCCTCGGCCCAAGCGCGGCTGCACACCGACACGCCGTGCGTGACCTTGCTGACCGTGCACAAAAGCAAGGGGCTGGAATACGACGTGGTCTTTGTGCCCTTTTTGTCGACCTTGTCCAAAGCGAGCCGAGCCGATGAGGCCCTGCCCGTGGCCGACGACACCGATGCCGACCCCGATGTCGCCGGTTCCGATGACAGCGACGACCCCTCCACCACGCAAGCCGAAGACCTGCGCCTGATTTATGTGGCGCTTACCCGCGCGCGCCTGCACCTGTGGCTGGGTGTGGGCGAGGTGAAAGGCGAGTTCGGCAAAGACCAGCCCTCGGCCTGGTGCGCCCTGTTGGGGCGCCAAGGCCCAGGCGACTTGGCCACCACCTTGCGGACGCAATGGCCAGCCCAAGCCGTGATGCATCGCTCAGTCGAAGGCGATGCCCCGCGCCACGTTTGGCAAGCGCCCACGCCCAGCATGACCCACGCCGCCAGCGCAGCCCCCCGCCGAAGCGGCGCGCGCTGGCAAGTGAGCAGCTTTTCGGCCCTCACCCGACAACTCGATGACAGCGAACTGCTGCGCTCGGCCGATGAAGGCGAATGGCTTCCCGACTCGACCCCGCCCCTGTCCTCCCCAGCCCCCCGTGCGGGCTCTGACCCCTTCGAAGGCCTGGGTGCAGGCCGCGCCTTTGGCGTGGTGATTCACGAATTGCTGGAGTGGCAATTCAACCAAGGCTGGCCACTGGTTGCCCAGCCTGCCAACGCGCCGTCGACGACGCAGTCGCAGGCCTGGGCATCCCGGTTGCAGGCCGCCACCCTCAGCCTGGGTCTGCCCCCTGCAGCTGCGCCGGTGTTGGCGCAGGCCTTGGCCCAGCTGATTCAAACCCCCACGCCCTGGGGCAGCGCTGCTGCACCCGGTGCCCTGAGCGATTTGCGCGCCCCGCAAGCCTGGGCTGAAATGCCGTTTGCCTTGGGCCTGAATCACCTGAGCGTGCAGGCCTTCGATGACGCAGTGACCCAAGCCATTTGCCCCGGTTTGCCCCGCCCACGTTTGCAAGCCGCCGACTGGTCGGGTTTGTTGTCTGGCGTCATGGACCTGGTGTTTGCCTGGCCAGACCCCGGCGTGGGGACTGAGCGCTACGCCATCCTCGACTACAAAACCAACCGCATCGATGGCCAACACCCCAACGGCCTCACCACGGCCTTGCTGGAACACCGCTACGACGTGCAAGCGGTGATTTACGCCTGGGCCCTGCACCGCCTCTTGCGCCATCGCGTGCCCAACTACGACTTCAGCCTGCACGTGGCTGGGGCCTGGTTTTGGTTTGTGCGGGCTGGCGCAACCGGGTGGGAGCGGGTGAGCATTCCCCCCTCACTCATGGCCTGGCTCGATGGCATGGATCCCCTCTCCCTGGAGGGTCAGGCATGACGCCAGCTCAGCCTCCCCGTTTGGCCCTCGCAAGGGCCTGGCCTCAGGCGTGGGCGCAATTGCCCAAGGCCTTGACCCAGGGCTTGGAGCCTGGTCCCCTGGACTGGGCATTGGCCCACACTTTGCAATCGATGCGTCCCGCCACCGACTCCCACGAGGCCGCCTGGGTGGCCGCCGTGAGCGCAGCTTGGCGAGCCGGTCACGCTTGCCTGGAGGTGCATGACCCGCAGGGTCAAGCGCGCTGCCAGGCCTTGCCTTGGGCCGACCCCCAAGACCCCCTCAGCCCCTTGGTTTGGCAAGCACCGGGTTTGTATTTGCGGCGGGCGTGGGTGGCCGAAGTGGCCATTCGACAAGCCATTCGCGACCGCCTGACCCAAAGCCCCGAACCCGAGTCCTTGCCTTTGGCCGAATGGGAAGCCCGGTGTTGGAGCGGCGCCCCAACACCCGCCGATACCGCCCAGCGGCAAGCGGTGCGACAGGCCCTGCGCCAAGGGTTCACCCTCATCACCGGTGGCCCTGGCACGGGCAAAACCCATGTGGTGGCGCGCATTTTGGCTTTGCGTCAGGCGCAGGCCCTGCACACCCTGGGGCGGCCCTTGCGGGTGGGCTTGGCCGCACCCACGGGCAAAGCCGCTGCCCGGCTCTCGCAAGCCTTGGCGCAGGCGGCGCGTCAACTGCCCGAGGAATGGGCGGTCTGGCCCGAACAGGCCACCACCTTGCACCGTGCCTTGCTCAACGCCAGCCCCGACCAGCCCTTGCGCGAAGACCTGTGGGTCATCGATGAAGCGTCCATGATCGATCTGGAACTCATGGCCCGCATGCTCAGCGCCCTGTCCCCTCAAACCGCTGTGGTGATGTTGGGCGACCCCGACCAGCTCGCCTCCGTCGATGCCGGTGCCGTGCTGGCCCAACTGTGCGCGGCCCCCGAAGTGGCGGCGCATCGCATTCACCTGAGCCATTCGCATCGCTTTGAAGATCACCGCGGCATTGGCCAATGGGCACGCTTCACCCAGCAAGGGCAAGCGCAGGCTTTGGTTGCGGCTTGGGCGGATCTGCCCCCCTTGCAAGCCTCCGATTGGGGCCAGCACGCGGTGTCGCGCTGCGACAGCCCCCAAGACCGACCACCCGCCTTGGCCGAGGCCATTCGCGCGGGCTGGCACGACTGGCTGCAATGGCTGGCACCCCTGCGTGACGGCCTGACCGGCTGCACCGACGCCCAAGCCTTGCAAGGCCTCGACGCCTTGAGCCGTTTGGGCGTGTTGTGCGCCGTTCGGGAAGGCCCACGTGGCGTGGGCGCGCTCAACGCCTGGGTGAATGAGTTGCTGGCGCTGGGCCCTGCCGACGCGGCGGGCTGGTATGGCGGTCGCCCCGTGATGGTCACCCAAAACCTGCCGCAATTGGGGCTCATGAATGGGGATGTGGGCCTGTGCCTGCCTCGCGAGGTCAATGGCCAGGTGCAATGGCGCGTGGCCTTTGCCCAGCCCCAAATCGCCCAGCACCCCGTGCGCTGGTTGCCGCCCAGCCAGGTGCACCCGGTGGAAACCGCCTGGGCCATCACCGTGCACAAGGCCCAAGGCTCCGAGTTCAAGCGGGTGATCATTGCCCTGCCCAACCCCGACAGCCCCATCCTCACCCGCGAGTGGCTCTACACCGCCCTCACCCGCGCGCGTGAATCGGTGGGCCTGTGGGCCAGTCAGCCCGAGGGCCTGGCCTTGGCGGCACAGCGGCCCACGCAACGCATGGGCGGGCTGCATCGCTGAGCCGGGGGCTGGGTTAAGCTTGGGCGATTGACGTCGAATCCTATGGTCATGAAGTGTTCTCGCCTGATTCATGCTGCTGTCACCCTCACCTTGGCTGCCCTGTCACTGGGTGTGCGTGCCGAAAAGCCGTCCAACTGGGAAGCGGTGGGCGACAACCACACGGCCGTGATTTACCTCGACCTCAACCGCATTCGTGAGAGCGTGATTTACCCCCGGGTGTGGCAATTGCACGACCTAAGCGAGCCCACCTCGTCGGGCGTGCATTCGCGCAAGGTTTTTGTGGAATACGACTGCAAGGGCGCCAAGCGTCGCACGATTGCCTCGTCGTCACACCCCGAGGCCATGGGCAAGGGCCGACCCAAATTCGTCAGCACCCGGGAAGGCCCTTGGCAAGTGGTTTACGCCGACACCGTGGACGAGGACATTTTGGTTCGCCTGTGCGGTCATTCCAACAAGCGCAAGATGACCGCCAAAGGCGGTGGTCATGGCGCTGAAGGGCATGGCGAAGCCAAGGCTGAGGGCCATGGCGAGGCCAAGGCCGAGGGCCACGAGGCAGCCCCCGCCGCCAGTCATTGATGCAGGCTGGGTTGGCGCCAAGCCAACACCGCGCCCAGCGCCAGGACAAGCGCTGACCACCCCAGCCCCCGGACCAAACCACCCGCCCCATCGGCCACCCAGCCCACCACGGTGGGCCCAACGATTTGCCCCGCTGCAAACACCAGGGTGAAGGCGGCAATGCCTTGTGTCCACTGCTCAGGCGCCAAGTTGTGACGAACGAAGGCCGTGGTGGACGCCACGATGGACAAAAACACGGCGCCAAACAGTGCCCCCGAGCCCCACAACGCCCAAGGGGCGTCGGTGAGCACCGGCACCCCGGTGGCCACCGCCAACAAGGCATTGAGCGTGGCCAGCGCACCACCCCCTCGGGCTCGATCCAGCAAACCCGACCAAATGCGCGACGACGCCACCACAGCCAGCCCCAACAGGGCGTAGAAGGCGGTGATGGTGCCTGACCCATGGCCTTGCTCGCGCAACAAGGCCACGACGAAGGTCATGTAACCGATGTAGCCCACACCAAACAAGCCATAGCCAGCCAAGGCCAAGCCCATGCGTGACCAAGGCAGGCCTTTGCCCGGGCTGGCGGTCGCTTGACCCAAGGGCATGGCCCATTGCAGCACCTGTTCCAAGCGATGCCGACACCGCACCAAACGCCAAGTCGCCAAGGCACAACAAGCCCCCAACACCAGCCAGGCGGCCTGCCAGGCATGGGGCCACGCCGCCGATTGCGACAACACTGCGGGCACCCCCAGCGCTGAGATCACAATGCCCCAACCCGTGCCGCCGTAATACAAGCCCAGGAGCCACCCCGCACGTTCGGGCCGCAAGGCCCCCAGTCGCGCGGCCAATACCCCACCCGCCACAAAAGCCCAAGCACTGGCCACCCCAGCCAACAAGCGCTGCACGAGCAACACCGGGGCTTGCACAAAGCCACCGCTGGCCACCATGAACAAACTGGCCAAGCCCACGCCCCAGAGCAACACGCGAACCACGCCCCAACGGGCCATCAACCGGGGCAAGGTCAGGGCGCCGAGCAAATAGCCCGCGGCATTGGCCGTGTTCATGGCGCCCGCCAGGGTGTAGCTCCAGCCCAAGTCGTCGCGCATGGGCGGCAACAGCAGCCCATAAGCAAAGCGGGTGATGCCCAAGGACACCAGGGCCGCCAACGACACCCACACCGCCAAGACCACCGCCTCTCGCCCCCCCAACTCAGGGGGGTGAAGCGATGTGGCGGGGTTGGGCTTCACGCGCTGGGCCGGCCTTGGAGGAAATCGAAGTCGCAACCCTCGGGGGCTTGCAACACGTGCTTCAAATACAACTGGCGATACCCGCGCACCGCTTGCGTGGCTTCGCGTTGCGGTTGTTGCGCTTGCCATTGCGCGCGGCGCTGGGCCAGCTCGGCCTCATCCACCAGCAAATCGATGCGCTGGTTGGCAATCGACAAGCGAATGCGGTCGCCATTGCGCACCAGAGCCAAGGGCCCGCCCAAGGCCGCTTCGGGCGCCACGTGCAAGACGATGGTGCCAAAGGCCGTGCCACTCATGCGCGCATCGGAAATGCGCACCATGTCTTTCACGCCCGCTTGTGCCAGCTTTTTGGGAATGGGCAAATAGCCCGCTTCGGGCATGCCCGAGGGGCTGGTGGGCCCAGCGTTTTGCAGGACCATGAAGTCGTTGGGTTGAATGTCCAGATCGGGGTCGTCCACGCGTTGGGCCAAATCGTCCAAGTCGGTGAAGACCACCGCACGGCCTTCGGATTCGAAGAGTCGTGCATCGGCGGCAGAGCGCTTCAAGATGGCCCCATCGGGTGCCAAGGAGCCTCGCAAGGCCACCAAGCCGCCCTGCGGGTCGATGGGGTCGCTCAAGGGGCGAATCATCTTGGCGTCAGACCACAGGTTTGCCGCTTGCTCGGCCGCCAGTCGCTGGCCCAGGGTTTCGCCCGTGATGGTGAGCACGTCGAGGTTCAACAAGGGCTTGAGGCGATCGAGCACGGCGCTCATGCCACCCGCGGCGAAAAAGTCTTCCATGTAGCCCTGCCCAGTGGGCTTGAGGTCAACCAGCACCGGGGTGGTGTCACTCAGTCGGTTGAGGGTTTCGAAGTCGATGCGGTGACCCACCCGCCCCGCGATGGCGGTGAGGTGAACGATGGCATTGGTGGAGCCGCCAATCGCCAGCAAAACCCGCAAGGCGTTTTCAAAGGCCTGGGGCGTGAGGATCTCGCGCGGCCGGATGGGCCGCTCGATGAGCGACACGGCCAAGGCCCCACTGCGCTCGGCTGCGCGCAAGCGATCGGCGTGCACCGAGGGGATGGCTGCCGTGCCCGGCAACATCATGCCCAGCGCCTCGGCCAGGCAAGCCATGGTGCTGGCCGTGCCCATCACCGCGCAGGTGCCGGCCGTGGTGGCCAGCGACGATTCGATTTGCACGATCTCGTGGTCGCTCACCTTGCCGGCCCGGTATTGAGCCCAGAACCGACGGCAATCGGTGCACGCCCCCAAGCGCTCGCCCTGGTGACGCCCCGTCATCATGGGACCAGTGACCAACTGCACCGCGGGCACATTGGCCGAGGCCGCACCCATGAGCTGCGCTGGCACGGTTTTGTCGCAACCGCCAATGAGCACCACCGCGTCCATGGGCTGGGCAGTGATCATCTCTTCGGTGACCATGGCCATGAGGTTGCGAAACATCAGGCTGGTGGGCGACAAAAACACCTCGCCCAGCGACACCGTGGGGAATTCAATGGGCAAGCCCCCGGCCATCATCACGCCGCGCTTGACCGCCTCAACCAACTCGGGCATGGCGCGGTGGCAATTGTTGAAGCCTGAGCCCGTGGAGGCAATGCCCACCACGGGTTTGGCGAGGGCTTCGTTGGTGTAGCCCATGGACTTGATGAACGAGCGTCGCAAATAGGCTGCAAAGCCCGCGTCGCCGTAGTTGGTGAGCCCCTTGGCAATGCCGCGAGGGGGTTGGGTGTCACTCATGTCAATGGTCCTTGGTCCAGGTCAAACTGTGTTCCCAGAGCGCTTGCGCGAGCACCGGGTTGCGGGCGTGTTCGCTCGGGGTTTTGGGGGCTGCATCTGAAAAATACAGCCCACTTTGTTCGGGGCTGGCCTGCCGAATGCAGTGCAAAGAGGTGATGGCCCCTTGCTCGGGAGTCTTCATGCCACGCAAGGCCATGAGGGGTCGTGTCCACCAGGGGGCATGCCGCCAGACCTCGGTTTGGATCACCCCGGGGTGCAAACTGAACGACGCCACACCCGTGCCCTCGGTGCGACGGGCGAGTTCGGCGGCAAACAAAATATTGGCCAGTTTGGACATGCCGTATTCGCGAATGCCCCAACGGCTGGCCGTGGGCTGTTGCAAGGCCGCCCAATCGAGGCCATTCACTGCGGCCCAATGCGCACGACTGGCCACCGTGACCACCCGACTTTGCGCCTGTTGCTGCAACGCAGGCAACAGCAATTGGGTGAGGTGAAAGTGGCCGAGGTGGTTGGTGCCAAAAGCCAGCTCAAAGCCTTGAGCGGTTTGTCCGTGGGCCCCAGCCACACCCGCGTTGTTGACCAGCACGTGCAGGGGCAAGCCCCAACTTAAAAAGGTCTCGGCGGCTTGTCGGACCGAGCGCAAGTCGGACAAATCCAGTGGCAAAAAGCGGGCCGCGTCGGCGCGTCCCGTTTCGGCTTGCAAAGCCTGAACCACAGGTTCAGTCCGCTCGGCGCTGCGACCAGCCAAGACCACACGCACCCCTTGGCGCGCCAGGGTCTGGGCCGTGACGCGGCCAATGCCCGTATTGGCTCCGGTGATGAGCATCACCGGGCCTTGGGGGTCATCAATGGGCGTGTTCGAGGGCATCAATGATCAGCTTAGCACCCTCCTTGTGCGCCTTGAAGCGCACCCTGTCACCGACCTTCAGGCCAGTCAGGGAGCTGGCCGGGGCATGAAAGACCATGGTCATGGCGTCCATGTCCAAATGGGGCATGGCCGCGTGGCGCAGGGTGATTTTTTGCTGCGCAACATCCAGTTTGCGCACCTCACCCTGGATCCAATCGCCCGCCACAGTGGCGGTGGGCGCGGCATGGCCTTGGTGTTGCCCGTGATCATGGCCAGCTGGGGCCTGAGCGGCCGGGGCATGGTGGTGGTGAGACTGCATTTGCGCCGAACCTAACAATGGCCAAGCGGCCAAGGCAATGACGATCAGGGAATGACGAAGGGTGTTCATGGTGAGTCCTTGAGTGAAAAAAGTGGAAATCAAAGCTTGGTCGATCAGTGGCCGTGATGCCCGCCACTGGTGGAACCCGAGGCGCCGGGCTTGCGAATCTGCACCTCAACCGCGGCTGGCGTGTCTGCGCCTGGCACGAGGGGTTGGCGCTTCACCGGCACCGGTGCGGCACCCCATTCGTAGGCCTGGGTCCCTTTGGGGTGGGCATACCAACCGGGGTCGCGGTAATCGCCCGGTGCTTGGTTGGGTCGAACCTTGAGCACGCTGAACATGCCGCCCATGCCCACCGGGCCAAAAGGCCCCTCGCCGGCCATCATGGGGGCGGTGTTGTCGGGCAAGGGCATTTCCATTTCGGTCATGTCGTGCATGCCCCGATCGCCCATGATCATGTAGTCGGGGATCAGGTTCTGAATCTTCTTCAGCACGGGCCGTTGGTCGACACCAATCACCGTGGGCACGTTGTGCCCCATGGCATTCATGGTGTGGTGGCTCTTGTGGCAGTGAAACGCCCAGTCGCCCGGTTCATCCGCCACAAAATCCATTTGACGCATTTGCCCCACCGCCACATCCACCGTGACTTCGGGCCAACGCGATCCTCTTGGGGTGGGGCCCCCATCGGTGCCACTCACCACAAACTCATGGCCATGCAAATGAATGGGGTGATTGGTCATGGTGAGGTTGCCCACCCGCAACCGCACCCGGTCGTTTTGGCGAACCACCAAGGGGTCGATGCCGGGAAAGATGCGGCTGTTCCAAGTCCAGAGGTTGAAGTCCAACATGGTCATGACCTTGGGCGTGTAGCTGCCGGGCTCAATGTCGTAGGCGTTGAGCAAAAAGCAAAAGTCGCGGTCCACGGGATCAATGAGCGGGTGGTGGCCCTTGGGGTGGGTGATCCACAGGCCCATCAAGCCCATGGCCATTTGCACCATCTCGTCGGCATGTGGGTGATACATGAAGGTGCCGGGCCGACGTACCACGAATTCATAGACCATGGTTTTGCCCGGCGCAATGGGTGGCTGGGTGAGGCCACTCACCCCGTCCATCCCATTGGGCAAGCGCTGACCATGCCAATGCACCGAGGTGACCTCAGGCAGTTGATTGGTGACGAACACGCGAACCCGGTCGCCCTCCACCACTTCGATGGTGGGGCCAGGCGACTGCCCGTTGTAACCCCACAGGTGCGCCTTGAAGCCTGGGGCCATTTCGCGCACCACCGGCTCGGCCACCAAGTGAAACTCCTTGACGCCTTGGTTCATGCGCCATGGCAAGGTCCACCCGTTCAAGGTCACCACGGGTCGGTAGGGTCGGCCATTGGGGGGCTCCAGTGGCGCTTGGGTGTTGGGGCTGGTTTGGATCACCGGCTCGGGCAATCGCGCCAAAGCCGCTGCCCGCACCGACTCGGCGCTCACCGCAGCCGCCACCGCGCCTGCGCCAGAAATGAAATGTCGACGTGAAATCATGATGGCTCCTCTTGAGGGCTTAGTGCGCGCCAGAGGACGCAGCGGAAGACGATTCGCCAGCAAGGGCGGTGGCGGACGGATCGGTCACTGGACCGCGCAACACCAGTTCCAGGTCGGACTGCGCCAGCCAGTAATCGGTGAGGGTTTTCAGATGCGCCATGACCGCTTGTTGGCGCTCCCGGGCATCGGCCAGCAACTCAAAGACGCCAATGAGCATGCCGTTGTAGCGCAGCACCTGCTCGTCGGCCATGGCTTTGAGCAGCGGCAATTCATGGCTTTGCTCGTGCAGGGCCTGGGCGTGCAAGGCTTGCCAGCGGGCCTGGGTGCGCAACACCTCTTGCTGGGCTTTCAAGGCCACAGCCGAGGCCGACTGCAAGGCCTGCAAATACGTCGCCTGAGCTTGAGCCTCCCGCGCCTCTCCCCAATCGAAAATGGGCAATTCCAGTCGGATGTCTCGGGCGAACTCGGTGCTGGCATTGGCCGAGGTTTTGTTGCTCCAACCCACCTCCAACACATCGACGTAGCGCGTGACCTGGGTCAGGCCCAAGCGCTGCGCGGTGACCTCAGCGTGTTGTCGGGCCATTCGCACGTCCAGCCGCTGGTCGATGACCCATTGCTGCAGCTGGGCGCTGCTGGGCAAGTTCAGGGGCAAGTCGGGCAAGCGGGTGGGCAACACCAAGTCGTCGGGCCTGGCGTCCACCCCCAGGGCCGCGACCAACTGAGAACGCGTGGTCTGCACCGCCAAATGCGCTTGCCGCCATTGCCGCTTCAGTTTCGAGAGGTTCAGTTGCTCGCGATCGCGCTGCAATTTGGAGAAGTTGCCCACCGCGAACATGCGTTGCGCCAACTCGGCTGCGGCTTCGGCGGCATCCAGGGATTGACGCAGCAAGCTGCGCTGCTGCTCGGCGGCCACGGCCTGAATGTGCGCTTTGCGCGCGGCATCGGCCGTTTGCAAGGCCTTGAGCACCACCGCTTGACGCATTTGCTCGAGTTGGGCGGATCGCTCAGCTTGCACCCGATTGCGGGTGAGCAGTTGCATCAGGTTAAAGCTCCAGCCTCGCTCATAAAAGGTGTCGCTGCCATGGTTGGAAGCCACAAAGGTGAAGCCTGGATTGGGCAATTGCAGGGACTGTTGCCACTGCGCCTGGCTCACGCCAAGCCCTGCCAAATCCGCTTGCAGGCCAGGGTGTTGCAACAAAGCGATTTCCACAGCGGCATCGGCTGTGAGCGAGGACTGCATCAAGGCCTGCACCCGCTGGCGAGCTTGCTCGCGCGCGGCGGGGCTGTCGTGCAAGGTCACCGTGGTGGGCTGGCCCTCGAGCTTGGCCGACAGGGGATGTGGGAACGAAACTTGGGCCAGGGGTGGCGCCGTGGTGGCGCATCCGGAAAGGCCCAAGGCCAAGGCCAGGCCGCACCAACGGGCAGTCCGACCAACCAAAATGGGGGTGAGCATGAAGACTCCTGATCAAAAAATGGACGTGGCATCACCCGGGGGGTGATGAACCCATGACCCCGCCCTGCAGCCCCAGCGAAAACGCATCAGGGCAATGACAGAACGGGTTTTGATCAGGCGTTGGGGGGTCGAAGGATGCGGTTGGGTCGCTCGGTTAACAGCAGCGGCCGCGCGGTGGCGACCTCAGCCGGTTGGGGCAACGACGCGTTGGACCATGAGCCAGGGCCCAGCAGGGCCAGGCCAAAGCAATCCACACAGTGCTTGCTTGGGGAATGGCCCGAATCGTGGGCGGGTGAAGCGGCTTCGGCGCTGGCCTCTGGGCAATGCCCTGATGGGGCGTGAGCAACCGATTGCGTGCTGACGGAATGGGATGACGCCCCCAGCGACACATGCAAATTGGCCATGCCCAGCAAGGGAATGGCCCACCCCATCAGGGGAATGACCAACCAGCGACGCCAGGCACAAAGTTTCATGTGGGCCATGATACGCCCAGGTGGCGATCAGTATTGGGTGGGGGGCAAATCCACCACCAAGCCGTCGAGTTCGGGTGTCAGAGTGATCTGGCAGCTCAAGCGGCTGGTGGGCTGACGCTCGGCAGCGGCGTAATCCAACATGCCGTCTTCGTCCTCACTCATGGGGGGGCAAGCGGTCGGCCCAGGCCGGGTCCACGATGACGTGGCAGGTGGCGCAGGTGAGGTTGCCGCCACAGTCAGCGGCCAAGTTGTCGAGGCCCAGGGACAAGCCCACCCGCATGAGCACATCGCCCGGCTGGGCTTGGGCCTCGTATTGCGGCGGGTAGTCGGGGTCCACGTGCGGTTCACGAAAATAAACAGTCATGCTCATGTTCAGGTTCCTGCAACTTCAGTGGGGCGACTGGGCTTGCGACAAGGCCAGCGCGCGGTCCACCATTTGGGGGGCCAAACCCAGGTATTGGCTAGGATCGGTCAGGCGGGTCAAGGTGGCGGCATCCACATGGGCCATCACGGCCGGCGTAGCCAACAAGGCTTCCAACAAGGTGCCGCCTTGCGTGTTCACCACCCGGCAGGCATCGTAAACGACATCGTGGGCTTCTTGTCGGCCCAGCGCGGGTGCCAGGCCCATCATCACCGCTTCGGCCACGATCAAGCCTTTGGACAAGCCCAGGTTGCGACGCATCTGGGCCTCGTCGACCTCCAGGCCCGAGAGCATGAAACGCGCTTGATGCAAAGCGCCCGCAGCCATCACAAAGGCTTCGGGCAAGGCCACCCATTCGGCATGCCAAGGGCCGGTGGCGCGTTCAAAGTCTTGCACCATGGCGTCCATCATGAGGCCCGCCGACTGGCGCACGCTTTTGGAGGCCGCCAGCATGAGTTCACTGGAAATGGGGTTGCGCTTTTGCGGCATGGTGCTGCTGGCGCCCCGCCCTTTGACAAAGGGTTCATACACCTCGGCGAACTCGGTCGAGGCCATGATCATCACGTCCAAGGCGATCTTGCCCAGGCTGCCGGTGATCAAGGCCAACAGGTTCACGGTTTCGGCCAAGCCATCGCGTGCCACGTGCCAAGTGGTGGCCGGCACCCCCAAGCCCAAGCGCTGCATGAGTTGGGCCTGCACCTCAAAGCCCGCTTCGCCCAGCGACGCCAAGGTGCCGGCGGCCCCTGCGAACTGCCCCACCAGCACCCTCGGCTTGAGTTGTTCCAAGCGCTCCACGTGGCGATCCAGGGTGGCCAGCCAAATGGCCGTTTTGTAACCGAAGGTGATGGGCAAGGCTTGCTGCAAGTGCGTGCGCCCGGCCATGGCGGTGTCGCGGTGTCGGCGACTGAGCTCGGCCAAGATGCCCCGCAAAGCCTGCAAATCGGCCTCAACCAACGCCAGCCCGGCCTTCACTTGCAAGACCACGGCGCAGTCCATGATGTCTTGGGTGGTGGCACCCCAGTGCACGAAGCGACCCGCTGCCCCGCATTGCTCGGCGAGTTGGTGCACCAAGGGCAGAATGGGGTAGCCCACGTTGTCGGTTTCGTGGCGCAGGCGCTCAAAATCAAAGGACGCCAAATCGGCGTGTTGCGCAATCGCTTGCGCCGCCTCGGTGGGAATCAGGCCGCACGCGGCCTCGGCTTGGGCCAAGGCCACTTCCACCTCGATGCAACGCTGCAAATACGCCACGTCTGAAAACACCTCGCGCATGGCGGGGGTGCCAAACGCATCGCGAAACAAACTCGAATCGATCATGGAAGCATGGGGAGTCGGCAAAGGCATGGCTGCAACTTTCAAGTGGGATTCCGAACGAACAAACGCCAGCTGTGCCGCTCAGGCCGCAGGCTTGGCTTGGGACGGCAATTGGGTGACCACCGTGAAGGTGACCAGCGACACGGCCATCATCACCATGAGCAAGGTGGAAAAACCCGCCGCTTTCACGACGGGGCCGATCAGCCACACCGCCAGCGAGCTGGCCCCCAAGGACACCGCCAAGCGCATGCCCGACACGCGCGAGCGCTGGGCGTCGTCCACAAAGCGCACGATCATGGCGTCGGTGAAGGGGATGGCGCCAAAAATGACGGCCATGAAGGCAAATTGAAGGCCATAAAACCACCAACCCGTGGCCGACACCGAGAGGCCAAACAAAGCAAATTGCAACGCGATCAGGCTGAGGTACAGGCGCTTCATGGGGTAGCGGTCGATGAGGTATCCCACCACCAGTTGCATGAGTGAGGCCACGGCATACACCCCACCCAGCAAAGCACCCAGGGTGGCCGGGTCTTGGGTGATGCGACTCAAGCGCTCGGCCAACAACTCGTAGTTGCTGTTGGTGGTGAAGTTGAACAACAAGCTGCCACTGGTGGCCGCCAGCGTCATGATCAGCAAGAGCTTGGCCAGCGTTCGGGCCATGGGCGGTACAGGGGTTTGGCGGCGCTTGGCGGGGGCTTGGTGCTCAAGGGGCGCCACGCGCCAAAACCAGTAGCCCAAGGCCAGACAAACCAATCCGGGCAAGGCAAAGGCGGCACGCCAGCCCAGGTGCTTGACCAAAAACCCCGTGACGATGGCGGCCAGCGCAATGCCCAAATTGCCCGACATGCCATTGATGCCGATGGTGAAGCCAGGGCGTTGCGCGTTTTGCACCAGCATGGGAATGCCCACCGGGTGGTAGATGGCCGCAAAAAGACCCAACAACGCCAGTGCGGCCGCCAACTGCAACGGGGTTTGCACCACGCTCACCAACAGCGAGGACAAGCCCATGCCAACAAAAAACACCACCATCATGGGGCGTCGACCCCACAAGTCGCCCAAACGCCCTGCCGGAATGGAGCCCAAACCAAACAGGAAAAAACTCGCCACGCTGAAGGGCATGAGGTCTTCCCAGCGCCCGACGCCCAAATCGGCGGCAATGCGGGTCACGGCTGTGGCGAAGATGAGCAAAAACATGTGGTCCAGCGCATGGGCCACGTTGATGAGGACAAAGGCCGTGCGGTTCATGGGTTCACTTCAACACGATGCTGAATTCGGTGGTTTGTTCGAGGGTCTCGCCCATCCAGGCGCGAATGCCGGCTTCGCGCTCCCCCAAATAAGTGGGCACCCCGTCGCGCAAGACCATGGGCAAGTCGTGCCCGGGCACCAAGACGTTGCCGGGTTTGGCCGACCACCAGCCCCAAATGCGGGTCATGCTGGCTTCGCTGTCGGCCACGTTGAGGCTCATGTCGGCACTGCGGGTGAGCAGCTCGGCACGGTTTTTGGCAGCGTCGCCCGTGAACACCACATCGCGTTGCTGGCCCGTGAGCACAAACACCTGGTGGCCCGGCGTGTGGCCGGGTGCATCGTGAGCCACCAAGCCGGGCAAGACCTCGTCACCGCCTTGGATGCGTTTCAAGGTTTGCCACTGCGCCAGCGCTTTCACATACAGCTCGGGCACCGGCGTTTTGCCCCAGGGCGCTGTGAGGGACCAGTCGAGCTCTTCGCCCGAAATGTGAATGTTGGCGTGTGCGAACAAGGTCCAGTTGATGCTGTGGTCGTAGTGGGAATGGGTGAGCACCACATCGGTGACGTCCAGGGGGCTCAGGCCCAACTCGTGCAACTTGTGTTGCAACAAATGCCGAACCCCAAAAGCGCCGACATCGATCAGGGCCACCCGGCCATGGCCACGCAACAACACAATGGTGCTCCAACCCAAGCTGCCGTGACACACCGAACGGCCGGGGTAGCCGTGCACCAAGATGTCGATTTGGTAGCCACCCGCTTCGGTGGGGTATTCGGGGGCTGGATGCGTGAGGCTCATGGTCAGGCTTTCGAGGCGGACAGTGCCCGCAATTGGGTGAGCAACTCGGTGGGGATGAGAATGCCCTGCGCTTGCTGCGCTTCCCAACGGGCGTATTCGCGCTCGCCGGGCAATTGAACGGGAGACGCGGGGTCGGCGGCCGGGGTGTCGTGAATGATTTGGGCGAAGTCGCGCATGCGCTCGGCCAGCCACTCGGTGCTGCCCAAGCGACGGGTGTCAATGACCAGGAAAAAGTGCCCCAGGTCTTGCGGTTTGTCGGGGTCGTCTTGCCAAGAACTCACCTTGGTGAGGTAAGACGCGCCCGAGAGCAAGCCCGCAATCAGGTCGACCATGATCGCCAAGCCATAGCCCTTGTGCCCGCCCACCGGCAACAAAAAGCCCTTGAGCGCTTCGGCCGCGTTGGTGGTGGGCTGGCCGTTGGCGTCGGTGGCCCAGCCCTCGGGGATGGGCACACCCGCTTTGGCGGCGTTGCGAATCTTGGCGCGAGCGGCCACGCTCAAGGCCATGTCGAGCACCACCGGATGGCCGCCCGGGTTGGGCACGGCAAAGCCAATGGGGTTGTTGCCCAGCCGGGTTTGCTTGCCACCCCAAGGGGTGATGGACAACGTGGCGTTGCTGGCCATGATGGAGGCAAAGCCCGCTTGCGCGGCCAGGTGGCAATACGGCGCCACCGGGCCAAAGTGGTTGGAGCCATGCACCAAGGCCAAGGCGACCCCCGTTTGCTCGGCCGCTTGCATCGCTGCCGTCATGGCGCGGTGACCCACCAAGGGCCCTACCCCGTTGTCGGCATCGATGCGCAACAGGGCTGGCGCCAAGGCCTGCACCTGAATTTGCGCTTGGGCGTTGATGCCGCCCAGGCGCAACCGATCGGTGTAGGACACCAAGCGGGACACGCCATGGGTGGACAAACCAAACAAGTCGGCCAACACCAAAATGGCTGCGGTGTCTCGGGCGTCAGGGGCATTCAAGCCATGGGCGGTCAAGACCGACTCGGCCAGTTGTTGCAGTGCATCGGGTGACACCCGTTCGTGTGCTGTGTTCATGTTCATGCTTAAACTGATTTTTCAATGATCATCGGACAAAACTTGGAGACGCACGTGAATTCAGTCACCCACATGACCCCCATCCCTGTGCCTGGCGCCTGTGACTGCCATGTGCACGTGATTGGCCCCCAAACGCGCTACCCCTTGGTGGCCCAACGCAGCTACACCCCCATGGACGCCACGGCCGATGACCTGATCGCCATGATGACGCGCGCCGGCCTGGACCGAGCGGTGGTGGTGCAATCCAGCGTGCTGGGCGAGGACAACAGCTGCACCCTGGATGCCCTGCCCCAACTCCAAGCCGCTGGCAAATCGGGGCGGGCGGTGGCGGTGGTGACCTCGACCTTGAGCGGCGCCCGACTCGATGCGATGCATCAAGCCGGAGTGCGTGGTCTGCGGGTGAACCTGCACAGCCATGCGGGTGCCACGGTGGATCAAGCGCAATCGGCCGTTCGCCAGGCGGCAACGCTGGCCGAGCGCAACGGCTGGCACCTGCAGCTCTTTGCCAATCGGCAAACCCTGTCGGCCTTGAAACCCACTGCACAAGCCTTGGGGGTGACAGTGGTGCTGGATCACTTTGCCGGTTTGAGCCCTGACGCCCTGGACGACGCCGACAGCCAGGCCGTGCTGGACTGGTTGGCCAGTGGTCAAGCCTGGATCAAGTTGTCGGGCACCTACCGCGTCTGCGAGGACGCCTTCGATGCCCGCTTGAAGCCCTTGGCCCAACACTTGGCCCGCCTCAACCCCGAACGATTGGTGTGGGCCAGCGACTGGCCGCACACCCCCGCCCATGCGGGCCAACCCACACTCAACCCACCGGTGAAGGCCTACCGGCCCTTGGACACGGTGAGGTTGCGCGCCGCCGTTCACGATTGGCTAGACGCCCCACTGGCCAGCCGGGTATTGCGAGACAACCCGGCCAAGCTGTATGACTTTGGACCACTCACTCCTTGAAGCCGCCAATGGCTTTGAGGCGCTTCATGACCTCAGCGCCCACCAGCTTGGTGCCGAACTCATCCCACACGGGTGAAGCCGCTTTTTGCCAGGCTTGGCGTTGGGCGGGCGTCAAGGTGTGGATTTTTTTGCCCAAGGCAGTGACCTTTTCGTAGGCCTTGTCGTTTTCCTTGGCGGTGTTTTCCCAGTTCCATCGGGTGGCCACATTCAAGGCTTCTTGCACCTTGGCGCGATCGGCGGCAGGCAAGCCGTCCCACCACTTTTTGTTGGCCCCCACGATGTAGAAGCTGTATTGGTATTCGATGCGGGTGACTTGGTCAATCGACTGGTGCAAGCCTGCACCCACCAAGGCGTTGGGGGTGGGCTCCACGGCATCGATCACGCCTTGTTGCAAGGCGGTGGGCACTTCGCTCCACGACATGGCCACCACATTGGCCCCCAAGGCTTTCATGGTGGCGATGTCGGCAGGCACGGTTTGCACCCGAATCTTCACGCCCTTCATGTCGGCAGGGTTCACGATGGGTTTGCCCCGGTTGCCCAGGTCACGCGCACCATTGATCCAGATGGCCACGGGCTCGATGTTTTTGGCTTGCAGCTTGGGCACAAACGAGGCGCGCACGGCCGGGTCTTTCAGGGCTTGATCGATTTGCTCCGGGGTGGTGAGCAAAAACGGCAAGGTCATGGCGTTGAGTTGCGGCACCAGCTTGGCGTAAATGCCCGAGGTGGGGGCGATGATGTCCACGCTGCCCAGTTGCAGGCCCTGGATTTGGGTTTTCTGGTCGAACAAGGTGCCGCCATGGCTGAGCTCGACCTTGCTGGCTGGCAAGCGCTTGGCCAATTCGGCCTTGAGCACTTCAAAGGTTTGTCCTTTCACCCCCAAGGCGTTGTTGTCGTTGGACATGACGATCTTGCCAGCGGCCATGCTGGCCGTTGCGCACAAACTGAGGGCCACTGCAGCAGCGACGCGCTGGATTGAGAAAGCGGTGGGGAACTTCATGGTCAGGTCTCCTTGGGTGATGAATGAAGGGTGAACAAACAGACAAAGACAGGCTCAGCCTGGCATCAGCAAATTGGGCAAATACAAACTCAGCGACGGGATGTAGGTGACCAAGAGCAGCATCACCAAGGTCACCGACATCCAGGGCAAGGCCGCCTTGAACACCTGGCCCACGGGTTGGCCCGAAATGGACGAGCCCACGAACAAGTTCAGGCCCACGGGCGGGGTCACCAAGCCCAATTCAATATTGATGATGATGATGATGCCCAGGTGCACCGGGTCCACGCCCAAAGCCATGGCCGCCGGGAAAATCACCGGCACAAACATGAGGATGGTGGGCACGCCTTCGAGGAAAAAGCCGACGATGGTGAGCAAGACGTTCACGATCATCAAAAAGGCTTCTTTGGACAACTTCAGGTCCAGCAACAACTGCGTCACCGCTTGGGGCAAACCCATTTTGGTGATGAAGTAAGCGAACAAGAGCGCGTTGGTGGCGATGAAAAAAATCATGCCCACGCTGGGTGCCGTTCGAATCACCGCTTGCAAGGCCGATCGAACCGACAGCTCGCGGTAAACCCACTTGCCCACCACAAAGGCCAGCAAGCAACCCATGATGGCGGCCTCGGTGGGGGTGAAGATGGCACCGCCCTCATAGGCCAACCAGCCCCAGTTGAATGATGGCAGGCCATAAATGCCCACCAGCAAAAACACCGGCAAAGACAGGGACGGCAAGGCTTCGCGAACGATGGCCCAGCGCTCACCCGCCGACGGCCGCGTGCTGTGAATGGGTTGTTGGCCGCGCGCCAACCAGCGCGCCATGAGCATGAGGCCCGTGGCATACATCAAGCCTGGAATCACCCCCGCCAAAAACAGTCGGATCACCGAGGTTTCGGTGACGAAGCCGTAGATGATCATGGGGATGCTGGGCGGAATCAGAATGCCAATGGAACCCGCCGTGACCAAAGCCCCAATCGCGTAAGCCGGGGTGTAACCCTCTCGCACCAGCGAAGGGTAGAGGATGCGGCCAATGGCGGCGACGGTCGCAGGGCTGGAGCCGGAAATGGCGGCAAACAAGGTGCAACTGCCCACCGAGGTGAGGCCCAGACCACCACGCCAATGCCCCACCAGGGCATTGGCCAATCGGATCAAGCGTTGCACCAACCCGCCCGTTTCCATCAGGGCGGCGGCAAAAAAGAAAAATGGCACGGCCATGAGGGTGACGTGGTCGAGGTTGGCCAGCACTTTTTGACCCACGATGGCCAGCGGAATGGGCGAAAACAGCAGCGACGACACAATGACCGAACCGCCCAAGGCCACGGCAATGGGCGCACCCACCACGATCAAACCGAAAAACACCACCAGCAAGGTCAGGATGCTCATTCGCGGATCTCCTTGTGGGCAGTGGGTCGGTCGTTCCAGACATCGAGCATCACCAACAGGTAGCGCAGGCAAAACGCCCCCATCGTGAACGGAATGATGAGCCAGACCATCCAGTCGGCCACACCGGTTTCTGGGGACACGGTTTCCATTTCATAAGAGAAGGTGACAAAGGCATAGCCCGCCACCGCGAAATACAAACACAAGGCCAAGGTGCAGGCATGGGCAAATAAGGTCAGCGCTTTTCGCGCAGCGGGACCCACGTGTTGCGCCAGCAAGTCCATGCGCACATGGGCGTCTTCGCGCACGGCGCGGCTGCCCGCCATGAGCATGGCCGCCACGGTGAGCATGACAAACCAGCCCTCCGACCATTCAAAGCCGGTATTGAACACATAGCGAAGCATCACCTGACCCGCACCAATGACAAACGCCAACAGGGTCACCCCACCAATCAAGGCCGACTCCAGGACAGACAAGGCGTCGTCGACGCGCTGCATCCAGGCCGGGCGGCTCATGCGGCGATCACCTGCAGTTGTTCGCACACCCGCTGGGTGAACGCGGCCGTGCCCAAGGGGCCGCCCATGTCACGGGTGCGGCCTTCGGGTTGCGCAATGGTGGCATCGAGGGCTTGCTCGATGCACAGCCCCCCGCGGGCAAACGCCTCGCCCTTGCCCTGACGCGCCAGCCAATCGAGCAGCATGGCGGCCGAGCCCACCAGCGATGCGGGGTTGGCCAGGTCTTGCCCAGCAATGTCGGGGGCCGAGCCATGCTGGGCCTGGGCCACGGCGTGGTGCGTACCCTCGTTGAGGGAAGCGGCCAGACCCAAGCTGCCTGAGAGCTCGGCGGCTTCGTCTGACAAGATGTCCCCGAACATGTTGGTGGTCACGATGACATCGAAGCGACTGGGGTCGCGCACCAGCAAGGCGGCCATGGCGTCCACAATGAATTCTTGGCATTGCACCTCGGGGTAGCGTTGCGCCACTTGGCGGGTGCATTCCAAAAACAAGCCGTCGCTGATGCGCAAGACATTGGCCTTGTGCACCACCGCCACTTGCCGGCGTCGCTGCTGCGCCAACGCAAAGGCCGACTCCGCGATGCGCAAGGAGGCCTGACGCGTGACTTTGCGCACCGACAAGGCGACGTCTTCAGTGGGCATGAATTCGCCATTGCCCATGAACATGTTGCGGTCGGCGTAAAAGCCCTCGGTGTTTTCGCGCACCACCACCAAATCGACGAGCTTGTCGCTGTGGGCAGTGAAGCCACCACGGGTTCGGGCTGGCCGAATGTTGGCGTAGAGGTCCAGTTGTTTGCGCAGCGCACCGGAAGGGTTGATGCCGCCTTGACTCACGGGCGGGTAATCGTTGTGCGACACCGGCCCCAGCACCACCCCATCGACCCGGCGGGCATGGGCCAGTACCGACTCCGGGAAGGTGGTGCCCGTGGCTGCCAAGGCCTTGAGGCCAATGTCGGCGTATTCGAAGCGCAGGTTCAAACCCAAACAACGGTCTGCGGTTTGCAACACCTGAACGGTGGCTTGACTGATTTCAGGGCCAATGCCATCGCCCTCCAAAACCAACAAAGTGGTGGTCAACGTGTGTCTCCTGTGGGTGCCAACGGAACCCTTTGATTGCACTTTATACACAAAAAATGCAAAATGCAAACCATGTTTACCCCAACCTGTCCCCTAGGCAACCTCACCGTGAACGGCGTGGCTTACCAATACGTCGACCTCCCTGCATTGGCTGGCGATCGGCTCACGACCTTGCCGGTGGTCTTGCGCTTGCTGCTTGAAAACGTGGCCCGATGCATGCGCCCCGGTGAACGCGAAGCCGCGCTGCACGCCTTGCTGGCCTGGCCCGATCAGGGCCACAGCGACGCCGAAATCGAGTTTCAGCCCGCCCGCGTGCTCATGCACGACACCACCAGCACCCCCGCTTTGGTGGATTTGGCCGCCCTGCGAGACGCCTTGCGCGAGGCCGGCTGTGACCCCAAGGTCTTGAACCCCACCTTGCCCGTGGATGTGTCGGTGGACCATTCCCTCTCGGTGCACGTGCATGCCCAAGCGGGTGCGGCCGATGCCAACCTCAAGCGCGAAATGCAGATCAACGCAGAGCGCTACCGGTTTTTGCGCTGGGCGTCTCAAGCCTTCGAGGGGGTGCAGATTCACCCGCCCGGCACGGGCATCATGCACACCCTGAATTTGGAGCAACTCGCCACCGTGGTGCGTGAAGTGCCCACCGAGGGCGCCCCCCTGCTGATTCCCGACACCCTCATTGGCACCGATAGCCACACCCCCATGATCAACGCCTTGGGCGTGCTGGGCTGGGGGGTGGGCGGCTTGGAAGCCCAAACCGTGATGTTGGGCATGCCCACCCTGCTGCGCATCCCCGAGGTGCTGGGGATTCGCCTCACGGGTCAGTTGCCCGCTGGCGTGACGGCCACCGACTTGGGTTTGCGCGTCACGCAAGCGATTCGCCAGCTGGCGCCGGGCGATTGTTTTGTCGAATTTTTGGGTCCTGGCGTGTCCACGCTGACGGTGGGCCAGCGCGGGGTGCTGGCCAACCTCGCGCCCGAGTATGGGGTGACCACCGCATGCTTTGCCGTGGATGACCAGACCCTGGCGCATTTGCGCGCCATGGGCCGCAGCGAGGCGGAGGTGGCGCGCGTGGCCGCCTACGCGCAGGCCCAAGGCCTGTGGTTCGACCCCAGCGCAGCGCCCCGTTACACCCAGGTGCTGACGCTGGACCTGAGCCAGGTGCAAGCCACCATCAGCGGCCCCACCCGACCCCAAGATGCCCGCCCGCTGTCAGACCTGCGCCAAGCCTTGTTAAACCATCGCGGCCTGAGCGCCCTGCCCGCCGCCACCCCTTCGGGCCTGCCGCCGTTTGCCTTGGCATTGGCGGCCATCACCAGTTGCACCAACACCAGCGACCCCGCCTTGCTCATGGCCGCAGGCTTGTTGGCCCGCAAAGCGCGCGCGCGCGGTGTGCGCCCGCCGGCCTGGGTCAAAACCTCCTTGTCCCCGGGGTCACCGGCTGCGGTGCACTACCTGCGACGAGCCGGCGTGCTGGACGATTTGGAGGCCCTGGGCTTTCATGTGGTGGGCCATGGCTGCGCCACCTGCATTGGCAATTCAGGGCCACTGTTGCCCGCCATCGCCCAGGCCCAAGCCAACGAGGGCTTATCGGCGGTGGCTGTCATCTCGGGCAACCGCAATTTCCCCGGGCGCATACACCCCGACCTGGATTTGGCATTTTTGATGTCGCCCCCACTGGTGGTGGCTTTGGCACTGGCCGGTCATGCCGGCTTGGACCCGCTGCACGAGTCGCTGACCACCGATGCTCAAGGACAACCCGTGCATTTGCACGAACTCTGGCCCACCGACGCTGAGGTGCACGCCGCCTTGCAGCAAGGGGTTCGTGCCCAAGACTTTGCTGCAGCCTTCCAGCAGGCCGCTCGCAACCCCGAATGGCAAGCCTTGCCTGTGCCCCGTGGCGATTGCTACGCCTGGGACCCGCGCTCGACCAATTTGCAACGCCCCCCGTTTGCCAGCGCCGAAGCAGGCAGTCTCTTGGGCCATTGGAAGGCCTACCCCTTGCTGGTGCTGGGCGACGATGTGACCACCGATCACATCTCGCCGGCCAGCGCCATCCCGCCGCACAGCCAAGTGGCTGATTTTTTGGTGGCCAAGGGTGAGTCACGCGACACCTTGAATGTCTTTGCCTCCCGTCGGGGGAACTGGGAAGTGATGGTGCGCGCGGCCTTTCACAGCAAAACGCTCATCAACCTGTTGTGCCCCACTGCGCCGATTGCGCACACGGTGCACCAACCCAGTGGCGAGGTGCTGCCCTTGTGGGAGGTGGCGCAACGCTACGCCCAGGCCGGACAAGCCACCGTGCTGGTGGCGGGCGAGCGTTACGGCATGGGCTCGTCGCGCGATTGGGCGGCCAAAGGCTTGCGCTTGCTGGGCGTGCACGCGGTGCTGGCACAAAGTTTCGAGCGCATCCACCGCAGCAACCTGATTGGCATGGGCATCTTGCCCTTGGTGCTGCCCCCCGAAGCCACGCCAGCCGCTTTGGCCCTGGCGGTGGGCGACCAGGTGGAGGTGGTGGCGCCAGCGAACGACTTGCACCCGGACGCTGCAGTGACCGTGCGCATTCACCGCGCCCAGGGCGAGGTGGACACGTGGACCGCGCGTGCAGCCCTGCAAACCCAAGGCGAGTTGGCGTTGTTGCGCGCGGGCGGGGTGATGCCGCACATCCTGCGTCAGCAACTGAGCCGCCCGACTAAGGCCGCTTAAAAATCGGTTCAAATTCGGGGATGAGCCCAGACACCCCGCTTGCTCAACGCATTTTGCAAACCATCGCCCAAGAACAATGGGCGGTGGGCACCCACTTGCCCGCTCAGGCCTTGGCCGATCGCTTTGGCGTGTCCCGCTCGCCGGTGAACCAGGCGCTGACCTGGCTGGCCCAGCATCAACTCGTCAAACGCGAACCCAATCGGGGGTTTTTTGTGCAAGCCCCAGCGCTGGACGCCAAGCCCAGCACCGTCAATGGGGGCTTGGCAGAGCCCACGGTCACCAGCCAAGCCTATTTGCGGCTGGCCGATGATTGCTTCAATGGGCTTTACCCGCAATCGGTCAGCGAGTCCCGCTTGCGCGAACGCTACGGCTTGAGCGCCACGCAACTGAAGTCGCTGCTGCATCGCGCTGTGCAAGAGGGCTGGGCCCAGAAAAACTCGGGCTACGGCTGGACCTTGTCGCCCATGCTCAATTCCCCCGAATCCCTGATGCAAACCTACCGTTTGCGCATTGCCGTGGAACCCGCTGCCCTGATGGAGCCGGGCTACCACTTGGCGCCTGCCGCTTTGGCGCGCTTGCGGGACGTGGAGCACCATTTGCTCAACGGCGGCATTGAGACCGACAGCCCCATCGAAATTTATGAGCGTGGCGTGAATTTTCACGAAACCTTGGTGGAAGCCTCGGGCAACCCGTTTTTCATTGAAACCCTGCGTCGGGTCAACCGCATCCGGCGTTTGATTGCCTACCGCTCCATGCAAGATCGGCATCGCTTTGGCGAACAATGCAAACAGCATTTGAAAATCCTGGACTTGCTGGCCAAGGGCCAGACCGAGAAAGCGGCCGACTACCTGCGCTGGCACTTGGAGAGTGCTTTGCGCAACCATCAAAAAATCCAAAAACTGTTGAAACCTTCCGCATGAACCTGCCCCACCCCACCCCCGAACTCATTCAAGCCTTCACGCCCATCGGCGTCTTGCGCGCTTCGATCAACCTGGGCAACCCCATTCTGGCCAACCGCAACCCCAGCACGGGCGAGCCCTTTGGGGTATCCATCGACTTGGCCCGGGGCTTTGCCCAGTGGCTGGGGGTTGCGTTGAACCTGGTGGTGTTTGACACCGCCAAAGCCTCGGTGGAAGCTGTGCGCGGCGAGCAAGCCGACATTGGCTTTTTTGCCATCGACCCCGCCCGCAGTGAAGGCATGCAATTCACCGCACCTTATGTGCTGATTGAAGGCAGCTACCTCGTGAAAACCGACTCGCCCCTGCAACACAACGACGAGGTGGACCAAGCGGCTCACCGGGTGGTGGTGGGCAAAGGCAGCGCCTACGACTTGTATTTGACGCGCGAACTCCAGCACGCCCACATCGTGCGCGCGCCCTCTTCGCCCACGGTGGTGGATGTGTTCGTGGCCGAGGGCCACGAGGTGGCCGCTGGGGTGAAGCAACAACTGGAAGCGGACCTCATGCGTTTTCCGGGTCACCGCCTGTTGCCGGGTCGCTTCATGGTGATTCAACAAGCCATGGGCACCTTCGCCAGCAAAGGGCCAGACGCCGGCGCCGCACTCGCGCGCTATGTGGAGCAGCAAAAAGCCAGCGGCTTTCTGCAAGAAGCCCTGCAACGGCACGGCATTCAAGGCGCGTCGGTGGCGCCTTTGGCCTGAGCATTTCCCATGAAAACTTCACCCTGGAACACCGCACCATGACCCGCTGTTTGCTCGTGACCGGTGGTGCCGGCTTCATTGGCAGTCACTTTGTTCGCTTGGCTTTGGCCGAAGGCCATAAGGTGGTGAATCTGGACAAACTCACCTATGCCGGCAATGTGCACAACCTCGACGATGTGATGGCTCACACCGACCATCGCTTTGTGCAAGGCGACATTGGCGACGCCGGCTTGGTGGGCGCGTTGTTGGCCAGCCACGGCGTGAACGCCGTGGTGCATTTCGCGGCCGAAAGCCATGTTGACCGTTCAATTGAAGGCCCCCGGGCGTTCATCGACACCAACGTGTTGGGCACCTACCAGTTGTTGGAATGCGCGCGTGCGCATTGGTTGAATGGGTCGACATCGTTGAGAGCTGATTTTCGTTTTTTGCACGTCTCCACCGACGAGGTGTTTGGCAGCCTGAGCCCCGACGAAGCGGCCTTCACCGAAACGCACCGCTACGAACCCAACAGCCCGTATTCGGCCAGCAAGGCAGCCAGCGACCATTTGGTGCGGGCGTGGCACCACACCTATGGCTTGCCTGTGCTCACCACCAATTGCTCCAACAACTACGGGCCCTACCACTTCCCTGAAAAGCTCATCCCCTTGATGATCCTCAATGCCCTGCAAGGCCAGCCACTGCCCATTTATGGCGATGGCCAACAGGTGCGGGACTGGCTGTATGTGGAAGACCACTGCCGGGCCATCTTGCAGGTGCTGACGCAAGGCCAGGTGGGCGAGACTTACAACATTGGCGGTCACAACGAAAAAACCAACCGCGAGGTGGTGCAACTGATTTGCAACACGCTGGACCAATGGCAACCTCGAAGCGATGGGGTCAGTTATGCCCAGCAAATCACCACCGTGAAAGACCGCCCCGGCCACGACCGACGCTACGCCATGGACGCGGGAAAAATACAGCGTGAGTTGAATTGGCAACCCCTGGAGACCTTTGAAACGGGGCTGGCCAAAACCATTCGCTGGTACCTGGACCACCCCGAGTGGGTGGCCAACATTTATTCGGGGGCCTACCGCGATTGGATGCAACGCCAATACAACCAAGGGGCACAGCCCCCCGGCGCATGAATTCCGCCATGAACCTGGCGCCCCCCGCCTTGCCCAGCGATGCACGCATCTTGATTTTGGGCGCGAATGGTCAATTGGGACATGCGCTGCACCAAGCCTGTCAGCACCTGGGGCCAGACTCGCGCGTGTTGGCCTTGGATCGACAGGGCTTGGATTTGTCACAGCCCAACTTCGGGGTCAGGCTGCACACGCAGTTGGCACAGTTCAGACCCCACTGGATCCTCAACGCCGCGGCTTACACCGCGGTGGATCGGGCCGAAAGCGAACCCGAATTGGCTCACCGGGTGAACGCTTGGGCGGTGGGCCAACTGGCGCAAGCTGCCCATGACGCCCATGCCCGCCTGATTCATTTCAGCACCGATTACGTCTTTGACGGCTCGGGCGAGCGGCCCTGGGTTGAGAACGACACGCCTCACCCCGTGAACGTCTATGGCCACAGCAAGTGGGCAGGCGAACAAGCGCTGCGTGCCATCCCAGTGCCCCACCTGGTGCTCCGCACGAGTTGGGTTTATGGGCACCCTGGCCACAACTTTGTGAACACCGTCTTGCGCTTGGCCAAAGGACCCGGCCCGTTGCGCATGGTGAACGACCAAGTGGGCGCACCCACCTCCACGCGCTTGCTGTGTGCGGTGACCCTGCATGCCATGGCCATGCTGGGTGAAGCCGATGCCCATGACCCGCGTTGGGGCACCTACCACGTCTGCCCGCTGGGCGAGACCCATTGGCAGCACTTTGCGCAGGCCATCATCCGTGGGGCCCAACGCTGCGGCCAAGTGGGTTTGATGGCCCCCGAGCGCGTGCACGGCATCCCCAGCAGCGACTACCCCACGCCGGCGAAAAGGCCGCACAATTCACGACTGAATACCCACCGACTTCAAACCGAGCTGTCGTTCAGCTTGCCCCAATGGGAAGACGAACTGAACGACTACCTCATCAGCGCACTGACATGAATTCACGCAAAGGCATCATCCTCGCCGGAGGGTCGGGCACCCGGCTCTACCCCATCACGCAGGCCATCAGCAAACAGTTGCTGCCGGTGTATGACAAGCCCATGATTTACTACCCCTTGACCACCTTGATGCTGGCGGGGATTCGTGAGGTGTTGCTGATCTCCACCCCCGAGGACACCCCTCGCTTTCAAGCCTTGTTGGGCGGTGGCTCGCAATGGGGCATGCGCATCGACTACGCCATCCAGCCCAGCCCCGACGGTTTGGCCCAAGCCTTTGTGATTGGGCGTGACTTTGTGAACCAGCAGCCCAGTGCCTTGGTGCTGGGCGACAACCTGTTTTTTGGCCATGACCTGGTCAAGCAGTTGCAATCGGCCAATGCGCGCACGCAAGGTGCATCGGTGTTTGCCTACCGCGTGAGCGACCCCGAGCGCTATGGCGTGGTGGCGTTTGATGATCAGCAACGGGCCGTGAGCATCGAAGAAAAGCCCCAGCACCCCAAAAGCCATTTCGCTGTCACCGGTTTGTATTTTTACGACCAGCAGGTGTGTGACATGGCGGCTTCGCTCAAGCCATCGGCTCGCGGAGAGTTGGAAATCACCGACATCAACCGCCTTTACTTGGAACAAGGTGAATTGAAGGTGGAGGTTCTGGGTCGTGGCTTTGCCTGGCTCGACACCGGCACCCACGACAGCTTGCAAGAAGCAGCCAGCTTCATTGCCACCTTGCAAAACCGGCAAGGCCTGATGGTGGCCTGCCCCGAAGAAGTGGCCTACCACCAAGCTTGGATCACCGCCAGTGACGTGGAGCGTTTAGCGGCGCCCTTGCTCAAGAGCCAGTATGGGCAATACCTTTTGCGCCTGATTCAACCAGGAACGCACTGATGGCTTATGCGGTAACCACCACCCCATTGCCCGGTGTATTGCTCTTGCAACCCCGCGTGTTCGAAGACCCGCGTGGGCATTTTTTTGAAAGTTTCAACGCCCGTTCATTTGAGCAAGCCACTGGGGTCACAGCCCCATTCGTGCAAGACAACCAAAGTCGCTCTGAGCGCGGGGTGTTGCGGGGCCTGCACCACCAAACCCAACAGGTGCAAGGCAAGCTGGTGCGCGTGACGCGCGGCGAGGTGTTTGATGTGGCCGTGGACCTGCGCCAAAGCTCACCCACGCTGGGCCAATGGTTTGGCGTGCGACTGAGCGCCGAGAACAAAACCCAAGTGTGGATTCCACCTGGACTGGCCCACGGCTTTTTGGTGCTGAGCGACGTGGCCGAGTTTCATTACAAAACCACCGACTATTACGCACCCCAGCATGAGCAAATTCTGAAGTGGTCAGACCCGAAGGTGAACATTGCCTGGCCCGAAGGCATCACCCCTGTGCTGTCAGACCGAGATGCCCAAGCCCCGGGGTGGGAAGCCCAACTCTTGCACCCCTGAACAGAGAGCGTCAGTGCAAGGTTGGGGGGCCGGTGTCGCTTTTGGGTTCGGTGGCAGGCGCCTCAGGGGGATGACCCGCTGGATTGGACTGAACCGACAAGCCCGACGCCATCAGCGCATCCAGTTGCCAGCGGGCTTTCTCAGCAATGGTTTGCAACAAATGCCGCAGCTTGGGCAGCTGATCACCCGTGAGGCGTATCGAGAGCGTTTTGCCAATCGCCAATTCCAAATGCAAGACCTGCACGTTGTGCTCCAGCGTGATGCGCGTTTTGTGCACCAACACCGGCGTCTCACCCAAGGGCAAACGGCTCTCGGGTGCAAAGGCGGTGAACTGGGTGGTTTGCTTGATGTGGTCTTGCTGGAACGACGCAATGGCCTTGGCTTGTTGAGGCAGGTGCTGGGTTTGCAAACGCACCACCGACACCTTGTCGCTCAACAACATCAATTCAGCCACCTTGGCGCGCGTCAGCCACAGCCGGTATTCGTCGCTGGGGTGGGTGGTGAGCCGAAACATCACCCGGTCTTCTTCGGGGACGTATGTGGCATTCATCTGCTTGATGGACATGGTTCGGATCCTGTGCGGTCTGTTGTCGATTATCAAGTCTTTGGAATAATAGGCGCATGATGAAAAATACCATTCGCAAAGCCGTATTCCCTGTTGCAGGGTTGGGCACCCGCTTTTTACCGGCCACCAAAGCCAGCCCCAAGGAAATGCTGCCCGTGGTGGACAAGCCCCTCATTCAATACGCTGTGGAAGAAGCGATTGAAGCCGGCATCACCGAAATGATTTTTGTCACCGGCCGCTCCAAGCGCAGCATTGAAGACCACTTCGACCGTTCCATGGAGTTGGAATACGAGTTGGAGGTCAAGCAAAAAACCGAACTCTTGGAATTGGTTCGCCACATCAAGCCCCCCCAGGTGAACTGTGTCTATGTGCGCCAACCCGAAGCCCTGGGGCTGGGGCATGCGGTGAATTGCGCGGCCTCGCTGGTGGGCGATGAACCCTTTGCGGTGATCTTGGCCGATGACTTGCTCGACCACCAACCCGGCGTCTTGAAACAAATGGTGGCGCTTCATGCGCGTTTGCAAAGCAGCCTGGTGGCCGTGGAAAAAATCCGACCCGAGCAAAGCCGTTCGTATGGGGTGGTGGCCGGCACTGCCGCTGGCGAGCGGCTCACCCAAATGAGCCGCATCGTTGAAAAACCGGCGCCTGCCGATGCCCCTTCCGACCAAGGGGTGGTGGGCCGCTATGTGCTCAGCCCCCGCATCTTTGAACACATCCAACGCCTACAACCGGGCGCTGGTGGTGAATACCAACTCACCGACGCGATTCAAAGCCTGCTTCAGGAAGAAGCGGTGTATGCCTATGCCTACGAAGGCAAGCGCTACGACTGCGGCAGCAAGACCGGTTTTCTCAAGGCCACCGTCGAGTTTGCGCTGCGTCACCCCGAAACCGCCACGGAGTTCAAGGCCTACTTGCAAAGCTTGAAGTGGTGAGGCTGTTGCGTCAGGCGCGCCCGTAGACATCTTCGAAGCGCACGATGTCGTCCTCACCCAAGTAAGTGCCCGATTGCACCTCGATGAGGTGCAAGGGCAACTTGCCGGGGTTCTCCAGCATGTGCTTCTCACCGATGGGGATGTAGACCGATTCGTTTTCAGCCACCAGACGCGTGACCTCGCCCAAGGTGACACGGGCCGTGCCCGAGACGACCACCCAGTGCTCGGACCGGTGGTGGTGCATTTGCAAAGACAGCTTGGCGCCGGGGTTGACCACAATGCGCTTGACCTGAAACCGCTCCCCCTGATCCACCGAATCAAACGAACCCCAGGGGCGAAACACCTCGCGGTGCTGATCCACCTCGGTTCGCCCTTGGGCTTTCAGGGCATCCACGATTTTTTTCACGTCTTGTGCATGATGTTTGTGCGCAACCAGCACCGCGTCTTTGGTTTCAACCACCACCAAATCCTCCACGCCACACAGGGCCACCAAGCGCTCTTGGGCGTGCACATAGGAATTGCGGGTGGACTCGAACACCACATCGCCCCGACCGCAGTTGCCCTGGGCATCGTGGGGCAAAACTTCAGCCACGGCCGACCAAGCGCCCACATCGCTCCAGCCCGCATCGAGAGGCACCACCGCGGCGCGCTGGGTTTTTTCCATCACGGCGTAGTCGACACTGATGGAGGGCGCAGTGGCAAATGCCTCAGGTGCCAAGCGAATGAATTCGAGGTCGCTTTGCACCCCGGCCCAAGCGGCCTCACACGCCTGAAGCAACTGCGGTTGATGCACTTGCAACTCGCGCAAAAACGCCGAGGCCTTGAACACGAACATGCCGCTGTTCCAGGTGTAGTTGCCGGCTTGCAAAAACGCTGTGGCCATTTCGAGGTTGGGCTTTTCACAAAAGCGCGCCACAGGCACCGCCGACTGAGCGCTCAAGGCCTGCGCAGCCTGAATGTAGCCATAGCCGGTTTCGGCGTGGGTGGGCACGATGCCAAAGGTGACCAACTGGCCATCCAAGGCCGCGCGAACCGCCACCTGCACCGATTGCCCAAACGCTGGAGGGTTGGCAATGAGGTGGTCCGAGGGCAAAACCAGCAGCACCGGATCGGTTTGAGGATCTTGGGCTTGGGCAAGCGACTGCGCAGCCAAGGCCGCCACCGCAATCGCGGGGGCCGTGTTGCGAGGAACAGGTTCGAGCAACAAACCGGCGGGCTTCACCCCCATGCTGCGGCATTGCTCGCCCACCAAAAAGCGGTGATCCTCGTTGGTGACCACCAAGGGCGACTGCCAAGCCATGCCCGTTGGGGCTTTCAGGGCCTGCAACCGCTGGAGGGTGAGCTGAAACAATGACTCGTCGGCGGTGACCCCCAAAAACTGTTTGGGCCGCATGGCGCGGGACAAAGGCCACAGGCGTGAGCCACTGCCACCAGAGAGAATTACGGGGAAAATCTGAGTCATTCAGCGCTCCGAAGCCACTGCAAAAGAACCGACAATTGGAACGGATGTCACGGTGACGTCACCTTTTTCCAATACCGTTTGCGCACGAGTTTAGTTCAGCCATGCAAGTCTCTCCTTCTATCTTCAAAGCCTATGACATTCGAGGCGTTGTGCCCTCGACGCTCAACGCCGACGTGGCCTTGGCCTTGGGCAAAGCCTTTGGCACCCATGCCCGAGCCCAAGGCGAGACCACCGTGGCCGTGGGCCGAGACGGCCGCTTGAGTGGCCCTGACCTCGCCCAAGCCCTGATCGCCGGGTTGGTGTCGACTGGCATTCAGGTGATCGATGTGGGCATGGTCACCACCCCCATGCTGTATTTCGCGGCCAGCACCTTGTGCCAAAGCGGCATCCAAATCACGGGCAGCCACAACCCCAAGGACTACAACGGCTTCAAGATGGTGGTGGGCGGGCGCGCCATTTTTGGCGAAGAAATTCAGCGCTTGAGACAAATCATGCAAGCCGAAAGTTGGCTGCAAAAGGCGGGGGGCAAGGTCTCTGAAGCCAAGGTCTGGGATGCGTATTTGCAAACCATCACCCAGGACCTGCGTTTGGCGCGCCCCATGAAGGTGGTGATTGACTCGGGCAATGGCGTGGCCGGTGCCACAGCGCCGGCCGTTTTCCGGGCTTTGGGGTGCGAGGTGATCGAACTCTTTTCGGAAGTGGACGGCACTTTCCCCAACCACCACCCCGACCCCAGCAAGCCCGAAAACCTGCAAGACTTGATGGCCGCCCTTGCCTCAACGGGTGCCGAATTGGGCTTGGCCTTCGATGGCGATGGCGACCGCTTAGGAATCGTCACCCCCAGCGGGCAAAACATCTTCCCCGACCGCCAAATGATGCTGTTTGCCCAGGATGTGCTCACGCGCCACCCGGGCGCACCCATTTTGTTTGACGTGAAATGCTCCCAGCGGTTGGCGCCCAGCATCCGCGCCTCGGGGGGTGAGCCGGTGATGTTCAAAACGGGCCACTCCCTCATCAAAGCCCGCATGAAAGAGCTCAACGCCCCCTTGGGCGGCGAGATGAGTGGCCACATCTTTTTCAAAGACCGTTGGTTTGGCTTTTACGACGGCACCTACGCGGGTTGCCGATTGCTGGAAATTGTGAGCCGTTCGGCCAACGCGAGTGAAGTGCTGGAAAATCTGCCCACCTCGCATTCCACGCCTGAGCTGAACGTGGCCTGCACCGAGGGCGAACCCCACCGGGTGAGTGCCGCCTTGCAAGCCTTGGTGGAGTCTGAGCCCTTGCCGGGTCTGGCCCACCAACCCCAAGCCAACACCATCGATGGCGTTCGCATCGATTGGAGTGACGGCTTTGGCCTCATTCGCGCCTCCAACACCACACCGGTGTTGGTGTTGCGCTTTGAAGGGCAAACGCCCGAGGCTTTGCATCGCATTGAAGCCGATATGCTGAGCCTGCTGCGTCGAGTCAAGCCCGACGCCGAACTCGGGGCTGCTTCGCATTAAGCCCCTGCCCCTTTCTGTTTTTGTTCTTGGAAGTTTGTTGTCGTCATGAACACCTCCTTTGGCCTGGCCGGCAAAAAAGGCCTCATTCTGGGCATTGCCAATGCCCACAGCATTGCCTGGGGCTGCGCTCAACAAGCCCATGCCTTGGGCGCCGAACTGGTGGCCTCTTGTCTGAACGACAAGGCGCGCACCCATGTGGAGCCATTGACCCAGCCGCTGGGCATTGACTTGCACAACTGCAACTTGGAGTCGCCCGACGAGCTGGACCAATTGGTGGCGCATGCAGTGGCGCGACTCGGTCGCATCGACTTTGTGATTCACTCGGTGGCTTGGGCCCCACTGCAGGAGTTGCATGGCCGAGTCGTGGACACCTCGAGCGAGGGGTTTGCCCGTGCCATGGATGTGTCTTGCCACTCGCTGGCTGCTGTTGCGCAACGCTGCGCCCCGCACATGACGCAAGGTGGCAGCCTGGTGACCATGACCTATTTGGGCGCCGATGAAGCGGTGCCGCACTACGGGCTGATGGGGCCGGTGAAAGCCGCGCTGGAATCGATGGTGCGATATCTGGCCATGGAACTGGGCCCACAAAACATTCGCGTTCACGCCGTTTCGCCTGGGCCCATCCTCACCCGCGCGGCCTCGGGCATTGAGGCCTTTGACGAACTCATGCAAAACAACATTCGCAAATCGCCCTTGGGCCGATTGGTGACCCTGGAAGAAATTGGCAACCTGAGCGCCTTTTTGTGCACCGATGCGGCCAGCGGCATGACGGGGCAAACCATTTACGTGGATGCAGGTAGCCACGCGGTGGATTGATTTGGTAGGCCGTGAGGGACTTGAACCCCCGACCAAGGGATTATGAGTCCCCTGCTCTAACCAACTGAGCTAACGGCCCACGCCGGGCATTCTAAGGTTGCCGCCAGGGCCTAGCCCTTACCCTCACAAAGCGTTCAGGGGGATCTTGGCGTAAGCAATGCCGTTGTCTTCCTTCGGGGGCATCTCGCCTGCACGGATGTTGATTTGCACAGCAGGCAAGATCAAAACCGGCATTTCCAATGTGGCGTCGCGCTTGGTTCGCATCTCCACAAACTGAGCTTCGCTGATGCCATCTTTCACGTGAATGTTGCCGGCCTTTTGTGCGGCCACGGTGGTTTGAAGGCTCACCGCTCGGCCGTTGGGCGGGTAGTCGTGGCACAAGAACAACCGGGTGTCCGCAGGCAATGCCAGCACCCGCTGAATCGAGGCAAACAGGGTTTTGGCGTCACCGCCAGGGAAGTCGCAACGCGCCGTGCCCACATCGGGTGCAAACAGGGTGTCGCCCACAAAGACCGCATCGCCCCAGTGGTAGGCGGCGCACGCCGGTGTGTGTCCGGGCACCGACATCACTTCGCCCTTGAGGCTACCCACTTCAATGGTTTCGCCGTCGGCAAACAGGTGGTCGAATTGCTTGCCATCCACCGAAAAACCAGCCTCCAGGTTGAACACGCCCTTGAACACCTTTTGCACGGTGGTGATGAGGGCTCCAATGCCAATTTTCCCGCCCAACTGGGCCTTCAAATAGGGAGCTGCCGACAAATGGTCAGCATGCGCATGGGTCTCCAAAATCCAAGCCACTTGCAAGCCCTGCTCTCGAATGAAGGCGATGACTTTGTCGGCCGAGGTGGTTTTGGTGCGACCCGATTTGGGGTCGTAATCGAGCACTGAATCGATGATGGCGCAGGTGTTGTCGCCAGGGGCATGCACCACGTGGGTTCCGGTCCAGGTTGCGGGGTCAAAAAAGGAATGAACCACGGGTTGGGTCATGCTCGAACTCCTTCACGATCTAAATATCATTAGCGATTAATATAGCCGCTTCTGGCGTGCCGGCCGATTGAGCCAAATCAATGTCAGGGTTCACGTCAGGTCAACAGCGCACTTTTTCCTTTCAGTCACAGGAGTTCAGCATGACGTTAGATTGGGAACATTTCACCCCTTGGTCCTCTCTGGGTGGTGGCATTTTGTTGGGCATCGCCACGGCATTGCTGCTGCTGCTCAATGGTCGGGTGTTGGGCATCAGCGGCATTGTGGCGGGGCTGTTGCGGCCTTGGCGACGCGAAGCCTCTTGGCGGGTGGCCTTTGTGCTGGGCTTGTTTGCTGCACCATGGGTGTATCGCGCCTGGTTTGCCTCGGCCGATGCTGAGCCCATCACCTATTTGCAAAACATTCCGCTGCTGATTCTGGCAGGCTTGCTGGTGGGCTATGGCACGGCATTGGGTTCGGGCTGCACCAGCGGCCACGGGGTGTGTGGCCTGTCTCGGTTGTCGCCTCGCTCGCTCATTGCCACGCTCACCTTCATGGTGGCGGGTTTTGTCACGGTCTATGTCATTCGCCACCTGTTGGCCTAAGGGGTTGTCATGCATTTGCTTGTTTCATTCATTGTGGGTTTGGTGTTTGGCTTGGGTTTGATCATTTCTGGCATGACCAACCCCACCAAGGTTCAAAACTTCCTCGACCTCACGGGCACCTGGGACCCTTCGCTCATGTTTGTCATGGGTGGTGCCATCTTGGTGGGTTTTTTCGCTTTTGGTGCAGCCCGTCATCGCACCGCTAACTTCTTGGGCGGCACCATCCAGTTGCCTTCTCGCCAAGACATCAATCGTCCCTTGGTGATGGGCAGCGTGATGTTCGGCATGGGTTGGGGTTTAGCCGGTATGTGTCCGGGGCCCGCACTGGTTAGCATGGCTGCTGGACATTGGGAAGCGCTGGTGTTTGTGCTGGCCATGTTGGTCGGCATGTGGGGGCAACAGCGGGTTGCCAACCTGACTTCTGCCAACGCACAAGCCACCTCCCATTGAAACCCTCACCGTCGTTATCGTCATCGTTATTGGAAGCCCATCATGGACATCAAAACCATTCATGCGCAGTTAAGCGTTTCCCCCCAAATCAGTGCGGCCGATGTGGCGAGCTTGGCGCAAGCGGGTTTCAAGTCCATCATTTGCAACCGGCCCGATGGTGAAGCGGGCGACCAGCCCAGCCACCAAGAAATTGAAGCTGCCGCGGCTGCGGCTGGCCTGAACTTTCGCTATTTGCCCGCCGAGACGGGCAAGGTGCAAGACGATCACGGCACCCAGTTTGGCGCGTTGATGGAAGAACTCCCCGGCCCTGTGCTGGCCTACTGCCGAACGGGAACGCGGTCCACCACGATGTGGGCCTTGTCTCAGTCCAACAGCATGAACCTGGCCGACATCATCGAAACCGCTGGCAAGGCCGGTTACGACCTCAAGGGTTTGGCCCGCCGCATCCTCAACGGCGGCAAGACGCCCACTCAGGTGGTCGATGCCGAGCACGATGTGGTGATCATTGGCGGTGGGGCCGGAGGCATTTCGGTGGCTTCCAGCATTCTGGCGCGCAACCCCAATGTAGACATCGCCATCATTGAGCCCGCCGATGTTCACTATTACCAACCCGGCTGGACGATGGTGGGCGGCGGGATTTTCGATGCCAAAACCACGGCCAAGGCCATGTCGTCGGTGTTGCCCTCGGGGGTGCGCTGGATCAAAGCCGCCGTGGCTGCTTTTGAACCCGAGCAAAACTGTGTGGTGCTCGACGGCTGCCGCTTGGTGAAATACGCCCAGCTCGTGGTTTCCCCGGGCTTGAAGCTCGACTGGAACGCCATTCCCGGCTTGTCAGAAACGCTGGGCAAAAACGGCGTCACCTCGAACTACCGCTACGACCTCGCCCCCTACACCTGGAAATTGGTGCAAGAAAACAAGCGCGGAGACGCCATCTTCACCCAGCCCCCCATGCCCATCAAATGTGCGGGCGCCCCGCAAAAAGCCATGTATTTGTCTGCAGACCACTGGCGTCGGCAGGGGGTGTTGGGCAACATGAACATCCAGTTCTGCAATGCAGGCGGCGTGTTGTTTGGTGTGTCAGATTACGTGCCGGCCCTCATGGAGTATGTGAAGGCCTACGGCATTCATTTGCAGTTCAACCACAACCTGGTGTCCATCGATGGCGAAGCCCACGAAGCCACGTTCAGCGTGACCAAACCCGATGGCACCAAGGAAACCGTCACCAAGCACTTCGACATGATTCACGTGGTGCCCCCACAAAAAGCCCCTGACTTCATTCGGGTGAGCCCCTTGGCCGATGCCGCCGGCTGGGTGGATGTGGACCCTGCCACCCTGTGCCATAAAAAATACCCCAACATCCACGCACTGGGCGACACCACCAACACCACCAACGCCAAAACGGCCGCCGCAGCTCGTGCTCAAGCGCCGGTGGTGGCGCACAACGTGCTCTCCAACATGGGTCACACCAAAGGCAAAGCCAAATACAACGGATACGGCTCGTGCCCCCTGACGGTGGAGCGCGGCAAGATCGTGTTGGCTGAGTTCTTGTATGGCGGCAAAGTGGCCCCGACCTTCCCCGCTTGGCTCATCGATGGCAAGCAGCCCTCGCGGTTAGCATGGTTGCTCAAGGAGCGCATCCTGCCGCCGGTGTATTGGGGTGCGATGCTCAAGGGCCGCGAATGGTTGGTGAGCCCTGAAATGGAGGGCTGAGGCCCTTTATTTCTGGCTCAGGGCATTGCTCACCAATTTGGAGGTGATGTCCACGATCTGGATCATTCGGTCGTAGTGCATGCGGGTGGGGCCGACGACCGCCAAGGTGCCCACCACTTGGCCGTCCACCTCATAGGGCGCGCTCACCACCGAGAGCTCTTCAATGGGCACCACTTGGCTTTCTCCGCCAATGAAAATGCGCACGCCCTCGGCCTTGGAGGAAACGTCCAGCAGGCTCAGCAGTTGTGCTTTTTGCTCAAACAGATTGAAGGCGCGTCGCAGGTGGGTGACGTCGGCGGCAAAGTCAGACACCGACAACAAGTTGCGCTCGCCACTGATGACCACGGCTTCCTCATCTTCGGGCGAGGCGGTTTCGGCCTGAACCGCCGCTTGCATCAGCGTGACGATTTCACCGCGCAAAGTGTCCATTTCGCCCTTGAGCGCTTGGCGCACGGCATCCAGGGTCTGGCCGGCAAAGTGCTCGTTGAGGTAGTTGGAGGCCTCAATGAGTTGCTCGCTGGTGACGTCTTGTTCGAGGTGAATGATGCGGTTTTGCACATCGCCATCGGGGGCCACGATGATCAAGAGCACACGCCGCGGCGACAATAACAAAAACTCAATGTGTCGAAAAACGCTGGCGCGGCGCGGCGCGACCACCACCCCGACGAATTGCGACAAGTTGGAAAGCAAATGCGCCGCCGAGGCGATGACGCGCTTGGGCTGGTCGGGCTGGATTTGGAAGGGTTCGAATTGCCCCGGCTGCACGGTGAGCATGGTGTCGACAAACAGCCGATAGCCTTTGGCTGTGGGAATGCGCCCCGCCGAAGTGTGGGGGCTGGCAATGAGGCCCAATTCTTCCAAATCGGCCATGACGTTGCGAATGGTGGCCGGCGACAGCTCGACGCCATCGGTTTTGGAGAGGGTTCGAGAGCCCACAGGCTGGCCGTCGGCGATGTATCGCTCCACCAGTGTCTTCAGCAGGTACTTGGCACGTTCGTCCAGCATGTCTCACCTTTTTCACAATTTTAATGATGTAATTTGGGCATGAAGTCCCGCTTTGAGCGAATCGCCCTACTGGGGAAGACCCATCAGCCCCCCACCACAGCCGTCGCGGCCAACACCCGCGAGGTGATGCTGCAGCTGATCGACTGTTTGCACGACAAAGGGGCCGATGTGGTGATCGAAACCGAAACCGCCGAGCATTCGGGGCTGAGCGATCACACCACCCTGCCCATTGAGTCCATCGGACGGCAATGTGACCTCGCCTTGATTGTGGGCGGCGATGGCACCATGCTCAGCCATGGTCGCCGCCTCGCCCCCTTCGGCATTCCGCTCATTGGCATCAACCAAGGGCGCCTGGGCTTCATGACCGACATTCCCCTGCAACACATGGTGGAAACCTTGCACCCCATGCTCGAAGGCCACTACGACGAGGAGCGGCGCAGCATGATTCACGCCGAGGTGTGGCGCGATGGCTTGCGGGTGTTTCAGGCCTTGGCGCTCAACGATGTGGTGCTCAACCGGGGCGGGACCTCGGGCATGGTGGAGTTCCGCATCACGGTCGATGACCACTTTGTGGCCAATCAACGCGCCGACGGCCTCATCATTGCCACCCCCACGGGCTCCACGGCCTACTCGCTGTCTGCGGGAGGCCCGGTGCTGCAACCTTCGCTGGCCGGCTGGGTCATGGCCCCCATCGCACCGCACACGCTGTCAAACCGCCCTTTGGTGCTGTCGGATGACACCACCATCGGTGTGGAATTGGTGGGCGGTCGCGACGCCAGTGCCAACTTTGACATGCAATCACTCGCGTCGTTGTTGATTGGCGACTCCATCGTGGTGCGCAAATCACCACACCAGGCCCGACTGCTTCACCCCAAAGGCCTGACTTTTTTTGACACATTGCGCAAGAAACTGCATTGGAATGAGGGAGGGGTATGAGCCTGCTTCGGCTAAGCCTTCGCGAGTTTGTCATCGTCGAGACCCTCGACTGGGAAGTGGCCTCAGGCTTCACTGTGCTCACGGGTGAAACCGGCGCGGGCAAGTCCATCCTCATCGATGCCTTGCAATGGCTGCTGGGTGGGCGATCGGATGCAGGCTTGCTGCGCGAAGGCGCGTCCCGCATGGAGGTGAACGCCGAGTTCAGCCACCACCCGGCCTTGATGGCCTGGCTGGACGACAACGGTTTCGCCACCGACGACGTGCTGTTGCTCAAGCGGGTGATGGACGCTCAGGGCAAGAGCCGGTCCTGGATCAACGGCAGCCCAGCCAGCGTGCAAGCCTTGCGTCAACTGGCCGACCATTTGGTGGACATTCACGGCCAACACGCTTGGCAAAGCCTCACCCGCAGCGCCGATGTGCGCCGCTTGCTCGATGCTTACGCTGGTTGCAACACCCAGCCTGTGCAAGCGGCTTGGCGAGTCTGGCAACAAGCCCACGAGGCTTGGCAAACGGCGCTATCGGCTCAGGCCCAACTCAACGAACGGCGTGATCAACTCAGTTGGCAGCTGCAACAACTCGATGCCCTGGCTCCGCAAGCCGATGAGTGGGAAACGCTCAACAGCCAACACACGCGCTTGGCCCACGCCCAACAACTCATCGAAGCCGCCCAGCAAGCCCAAGCTTGGCTGGAAGACGAAGCCGACAACGCCCGCTCCCTCGTGGTGCAAGCCAAGGACGCACTGGCCGACCAAGTCCTTGTGGAACCCGGCTTTGCGCCGCTGGTGGAGCAGCTGCAAGGCATTGAAGCCCAAATTGCCGAAGTGGGCCGTGATGTGTCCATGTGGCTGAAAAAAACCGAAGTCGATCCCGATGCCCTGCAAACCTTGGATGACCGGCTGACGCAATGGCATGGTTTGGCACGGCGCTTCAAGCGCCCTCCCGAGGGCTTGCATGAGCTTTGGCAAAGTTGGCAACAAGAACTCGCCAGCTTGGATGCGCAAACCGATCCGGAAGGCTTGGCGCGCGAGGCGACCCGTCTGGAAGGGGATTTTTTGCGTCTGGCCCAAGACCTGAGTCGACAGCGCCAGCAAGCCGCCCCGCGTTTGGGCAACGCCATCACCGAACTCATGCAAACCTTGGGCATGGCCGGGGGGCGTTTCGAGGTCCAACTGGCCAGCTTGTCCCAACCCATGGCTCATGGTCTGGAAGAGGTTGTGTTTGCAGTGGCTGGGCATGCGGGCACCAGTCCCAAGCCGCTGGCCAAAGTGGCTTCGGGTGGCGAGCTCTCACGCATCGCCTTGTGCGTGGCGGTCATCACCAGTCAACTGGGGCATGCGCCCACCCTCATCTTCGACGAAATCGATTCCGGTGTCGGCGGCGTGGTCGCCCACACGGTGGGGCAACTCATGGCGCGACTGGGCAAAGACCGTCAAGTCATGGCCGTGACCCACCTGCCCCAGGTCGCCGCCCAAGCCCACCACCATTGGGTCGTCAGCAAATCCAGCTCGGTTCAGGGAACGGTCTCGCGGGTGCAAGCTGTGGAAGCGAACGATCGCGTGCTTGAAATTGCCCGCATGCTGGGCGACGCCGAAGGCGAGTCGGCCACATTGGCCCATGCCCGCAGTTTGCTGCAATTGAAAACCCCTCGCAAAGCTGCCAGCCATGTCTGAACTGGTGCTCATCACTGGGATGTCCGGATCCGGCAAGTCTGTGGCCCTGAAGGTGCTCGAGGACGTGGGCTACTACTGCATCGACAACCTGCCGCCTAATTTGCTCTTGCCTTTCTTGCAAGCCCCACCGCAAGAGGGGGCCGAGCGCATGGGCATTGCGGTGGATGTGCGCAGCGCCAGCACCTTGCACACGATTCCGAAGCTGCTGACCCAAATTCGGACCATGGGCTATGTGGTGAAGTTGTTGTTTTTAGATACGAGCACCGAGACCCTCATCAAGCGCTTCTCTGAAACGCGTCGCAAGCATCCGTTGTCGGCTCAGGCATCGGCGCCCGCCGACGCCATGCTCGACCTGTCGCAAGCCATTGAGCAAGAGCGTGAGTTGCTGGGCCCTTTGCGCGATGAAGGCCTGATCATTGACACCACCTATTTGCGCAACAACGGCTTGCAAAACCGGGTCAAGTCGCTGATCGAGGTCACCTCATCGAACATGACGCTGGTGTTTGAGTCCTTTGCCTTCAAGCGCGGCATTCCCGTTCACGCCGATTACGTGTTTGACGTGCGCATGCTGCCCAACCCTTATTACGAACTCAGTCTGCGGCCCCTCACGGGTTTGGACGAACCCGTGGCGCAGTGGCTGGATGCGCAACCCGAGGTCGCGCAAATGCAACAAGACATACAAGTTTTTTTAGACCGGTGGCTACCCGCACTGGACAGCAACAACCGCAGTTACGTCACCATCGCCATCGGTTGCACAGGCGGGCAACACCGCTCAGTTCGATTGGCGCATTTGCTGCAAGCCCATTACGCCCAAGCGTGGACCACGCTGCTCCGACACCGCGAACTGAGCTGAACCCGTTCTGGGCAACTCAAAGCCCCGCTTGCAATTGCTGGCGAACCGGTTGCGGCAGGCCCAATTGCAAAGCTTGCTGAATGGGCCACCAGGTGATTGGGCCTTGGCCCTTGAACTTGGGCGACCCTTTCACCAGAACATGGCCCCAATTTAGCCACCAGTCGCGATGGGTGAGCACGTGCTTGACGGGCGAAGCCCACACCGGAGAGACCTCAGCCCCCAACCAGGCGTGGGCGTGTTGGCAGGCCTCGTCTTCTTGCGCAAACATGGGACAGCACCACAAACCAGCCCACACACCAGTGGGTGGCCGTTGCGTCAGGCCCACCTCCCCACGGTCATTGCGCAGCACCAACAGCCACCAACTTGCCGATTGGCGCTTGAGCGCTTTGCCTTTGCGAGGAAAAGACAAAGCCTCGCCTTGCCGATGCGCTTGGCAATCGCTGTTCACGGGGCAATGGGCGCAGTCGGCAGATTTCGGTTTGCACAGCATGGCCCCCAAATCCATCAAGCCTTGGGTGAAGGCTGGCATGTCGGCGCGGGATGTGGGCAACAAGTCTTGGCCGGCCAGGCGCAGCGCCTGTTGCGACTTGACCGACTGAACCTCCTGGTCAAACGCCAGCCAACGGGACAACACCCGCTTCACATTGCCATCCAAGATGGCCACGGGTTCGCCATGGCAGAGCGAGGCAATGGCGGCGGCAGTGGAAGGGCCAATCCCGGGCAAGGTTTGCAATTGATCGGCGCGCTGGGGCAATTCGCCCGCCCATTCGGCCCACACGATTTGTGCGCAACGGTGCAGGTTTCTGGCCCTGGAGTAGTAACCCAGCCCACTCCAGGCGGCCAGCACCTCATCCAAGTGGGCATGGGCCAAGCTGGGCAAATCGGGAAAGCGGGTCATGAAGTTCTGGAAATAGCCACGAACCGTCTGGACCTGCGTTTGTTGCAACATGATTTCCGACACCCAAACTCGGTAGGGCGTTCTGGGGTTTTGCCAGGGCAAATCCGAGCGGCCATGCTGCCGCTGCCAGGTCACCAAGCGTTGCGCAAAGGTTAGTGTTGCGGTCATGGCTTTTGGCATTGGGGGCAGTAGTAGGTGGCGCGCTGGCCCTGGACCAATCGGCGAATCCAGGTGCCACAAGCATGGCACGCATGACCGGCTCGGCCGTAAACCCGAGCTTGATTCTGAAATTCCCCGCTGTGTCCGTCGGAGTCCACAAAATCCTGAATGGAGCTCCCCCCCAAGGCAACGGCTTGGTGCAACACGGTTTGAATGGCCTGAAGCAAGCGGCGGATGCGGGGTCGAGTCAAACGCGCAGCGGAAGTGGTGGGCCGAATGCCCGATAAAAACAAAACCTCACTGGCGTAGATGTTGCCGACGCCAACCACCCAGTCCCCTCCCAGCAAGACTTGCTTGATGGGTGTGCGGCGTGACTTCAAGGCCGACACCAGCGCAGGTTCATCGGCCCAGTCCATCAAAGGCTCCACACCCAGCTTGGACAACAACTTGGTGGGCAATGGGTCTCTGAGGGATTGGGCATGAATGACCGCCCCGAACCGGCGGGGGTCATGGAGTCGCAAATCCCCTGCTGAAAAATGCAACACCACGTGCTCGTGTTTTTGCAGGGGCTCTGAGCGGCTCACCCAACGCAAGGTGCCAGACATGCCCAAATGCACCATCAACCAGCCTTTGTCCAATTCGAACAACAGGTATTTGCCGCGACGATGCACCTCGCGCACGTGCCGCCCCACCAACTCATCGGGGCTCACCCCCAATGGCCAACGCAGCGGCTTGCCCATCAACACCTGCTCGATGCGAGCGCCAGTCACATGGGGTGCAACCCCACGTTTGGTCACTTCCACCTCAGGTAATTCAGGCATGCCAGTCCTTTCAATGTGTCCGGATTATCATTGCCGCATGAGGATTCATTTGCGCCAATTCAAGCTATTGCCCATCACGTTGGGGGTTTTGGCGCTGAACGCTTGGGGGAGCCATTCGGCAATTGCCGCCACGGCCAGCCACCCCCCTGCAGCGGCTGCCCGTTCAACGTTTGATGAACTCGGTTTTCGCGCCGCCTTGCTGGGCGAATTTTTTGCTGCCAATGGCCAGTGGAAAGAAGCCTTCGAGGTGTATTTCGACTTGGCCCTTCACAACCCTCAGCCCGCGCATTTCGAGCGTGCCGTCAACTTGGCGCTTCGTGCCCGCTCCAGTGAGCAAGCGGTTCGTGCCAGTCGGGAATGGACACGCGCCTTCCCCAACGACCAACAGGCGCTTGAAAAGCATGTGCTGATCCTGCTCGCCACCGACGAGCTGACGGGTTTGCAAGAGGCCATGTCGCGCTGGCTTGCGCTGAGCCCAGATGCCGAGCGAACTCAACGCATTGATCGCCTCTCGAGTGCTTTGCGTCGTTCGCCTCACAAACTGCGCATTCGCCAAGTGGCAGAAACGGTGTTCTCTGAATACACATTGGTTGCCCAAACCGAGCCTGCTGCACGCCGCGCCCTCGCTTGGCTCAGCCTGCGAGACAACCGCACCGAGTCGGCGCACGAGCATGTCAAACGACTCTTGGCCACCGGCAGCTTGAACAACGACACGGGGCTGTTGTTGTTGGCCCTCACCGAAAAACAAGTGGCAGAGGCCGAGCAGGAACTGCTCGCGCTCCTCAAACAACGGCAATTGCCTCAAGTGCAGCTGACCTATGCCCAATGGCTGGTTCAAAAAAACCGTTATGCCGATGCCTTGCGCCAACTCAATGTGCTGAGCATCACGTCGCCCGATTTGCCAGCCGTTTGGCTGCTCAAAGGTGGGCTGGAGTTTGAGAATCAATCGCCGGCACTGGCCAAGCCCAGCCTGGAGAAATACCTCGCGCTGACCCAAGGCAATGCTGAAAACAGCAAGAGTCGATCGCAAGCCTTGATCATGCTGTCGCAAATCGCAATAACCGATGGGGACGCGAAATTGGCAGAGCAATGGCTGGCCCAGGTCACCGACCGTTCCGTCTATTGGGATGCCCAGTTGGAGCGTGCACGCATCAAACGCAAGACGCAAGGCCTGGACGCCGCCCTGGCGTGGCTACAACAACTGCCCACCGAATCGGCCACCGATCGCAAGCGCAGTTTGATGATTCAGGTGGCTTTGCTGAAAGCCGATCAACAGCTTCGACGCGCCCACCAGCTGCTCAGCCAGGCTGCCCAAGCCTTTCCCAAGGATCCCGAACTGCTCTTCGAATGGGCCCTGGTCAGTGAAAAGCTGCAGCGGTGGGAGGAGTTCGAACGTCTGTTGCGTCAGGTGATCGAGCTCAAACCCGAATCGGCGAACGCCCACAACGCGCTGGGCTATTCACTGGCCGATCGCAACATTCGGCTCAGTGAAGCCAAGACACTCATCGTGAAAGCCCTGCAACTGAGCCCCGATGACGCCTTCATTCTCGATTCGCTGGCGTGGGTGGAGTTTCGCTTGGGCAACGCACAACTGGCACTGGATTTGTTGCGCAAAGCCTATGCCAAACAACCCGATCCGGAAATCGCGGCGCATTTGGGTGAAGTGCTTTGGTCGCTGGGGCAAACGCAGGCCGCGCGTGACACCTGGCTCAAGGCCTTGCAGCGCCACCCTGATCACCCCGTGCTCAAATCCACCCTCGCGCGTCACCCTTGATGGGCTCATCCCCGGGCACGCGCGGTTGAGCATTCACCTGCATTGCGGAACATGATTCGTCGATTGCCCACCCTGTTTTTGGCCTTGTTGTTGTCAGCCTTGGTGGGCTGCGCTGTGGCGCCACCCGCTGCCCCACGCGATGCAACGGCCCCAGTTGACCTGTGGCGAGGTCGTCTGGTTGTGACGCACTTCACCGCGTCTGGGCCCAGCGTTCAAGCCGGGCAATTCGAGCTGGGGGGCAACCCGCAACGGGGTTGGCTGAACTTGTATTCCCCCCTGGGACAAGCGGTCGCCGAGCTGAGTTGGTCTGCCCAAGGGGTCATCTGGAAGCAGTCCGACCGGATGCAAGGCTTTGACCGCTTTGAAGATTGGAGTGTGCATTGGCTGGGCACGAGCTTGCCTGCACAGGCTTGGTTTGATGTGCTTCAAGGACGCCCCTCACCCCATCCCGATTGGACGATGGAACGCCCCACCCCTCGCCGCTGGCTGCTCATCCATGCGAACGCGCCTCGCGTCGAAATCAAACTCACCGTGGACGAAGGCCCCACCCCATGAAGCGGCTCTATGACTTGCCAGCACCAGCCAAGCTGAACCTGTTTTTGTACATCACTGGCCGTCGACCCGATGGCTACCACTGCATCGAGTCTGTCTTTGTGCCCATCGATTGGATGGACCTGATGAGTTTCGAGATGCGTCTCGATGGTCACATCAGCCGAACCGATCACAGTGAGTTGACGACCCCACTGCCCGCCGAGGATTTGAGCGTGCGTGCCGCCCGATTGCTCCAGACGGTCAGCGGCACCACCCAAGGCGTGCACATTCACTTGCAAAAGCGCATTCCCACGCAGGCGGGCCTCGGCGGCGGCTCATCCAACGCGGCCACCACCCTCATTGCCCTCAATCGCTTGTGGGGGCTGGGGCTGACGCGAGCCGAACTCATTCGCTTGGGGCTCCAACTGGGTGCCGATGTGCCCTTTTTCTTGGGTCATGGCCCTGCCTGGGTGCAAGGCATTGGCGAAAAAATGAGTCCGCTTCAGGTCACTCCCCGGCGCCTGTGGGTGATCCACCCTGGTCAGGGCTTGTCGACGGCTGCGATCTTTGGCTCCCAAGCGCTCAAGCGGGATTCGATTCCTGCTACAATGCGCGCTTTCGTTGATGAGCCGTTCGGTTTTGGCCGTAATGATCTTCAACCTGTGGCAGAGGCCTTATGCCCACCCGTTTCACAAGTGTGCAACTGGATGCGCATACAAGGGCTTCAACCGCGAATGACTGGTTCAGGAAGCGCAGTTTTTGCTGTGGCTTCAGGCGTCAAAGCCCGGCCCACTTGGCCCAAGCCCTGGTTGTTCAAGGACTGCTTCAGCCTTGAGGCCCATCCTCTGTCGATGTGGGTTTAGAGGAAAAGTTTTCGGAAGTGGCCTGCCACTTTCACGTAGGGGAGTCGCCAAGTTGGTCAAGGCACCGGATTTTGATTCCGGCATGCGAGGGTTCGAGTCCTTCCTCCCCTGCCAAAACCCTTAGAGATCGCCCATGTCCAGCTCCGATTTTGTGGTTTTCACTGGCAACGCCAATCCTCGATTGGCTCAAGAAATCGTGGGACACCTCGGCACCCAACTCGGTGCTGCAACGGTCAGTCGGTTCTCAGACGGTGAAGTCACCGTCGAACTCCAACAAAACATTCGCAACCGTGATGTCTTCGTGGTGCAGTCGACCTGCGCGCCCACCAACGAAAACATGATGGAGTTGCTCATCATGGTGGATGCCCTGCGCCGCGCATCAGCCGAGCGCATTTATGCCGTGATCCCTTACTTTGGCTATGCCCGCCAAGATCGTCGGCCCCGCTCTTCGCGTGTGCCCATTTCGGCCAAGGTCATTGCCAACTTGTTGCAAACCGTGGGCGTCGATAGCGTGCTCACCATGGACTTGCACGCCGATCAAATTCAAGGGTTTTTCGACATTCCCGTCGACAACATTTATGCCTCCCCGGTGTTGTTGGGCGACTTGCGCAAGCAAAATTACGACAACGTCACCGTGGTCTCTCCCGACGTGGGCGGCGTGGTTCGTGCTCGTGCATTGGCCAAGCAACTCAACAGCGACTTGGCCATCATCGACAAACGCCGTCCTCGTGCCAACGAGTCGGAAGTGATGCACGTCATCGGTGAAATTGAAGGACGTAACTGCGTCATCATGGATGACATGATCGACACGGCGGGCACTCTGGTGAAAGCCGCCGAAGTCCTCAAGCAGCGAGGCGCCCTCAAGGTCTACGCCTACTGCACGCACCCCATTTTTTCGGGTCCGGCTCTGGATCGTATCAACAACGGCCATGCGCTCGACGAAGTGGTGGTCACCAACACCATTCCTTTGGGCGATTTGGCACTGAGCAGCCCCAAAATTCGTCAACTGTCGGTGGCTCCGCTCATCGCAGAAACCATGCAACGGATCGCCAAAGGCGATTCGGTGCTCAGCTTGTTCTCGGAACAGAATCAACTGTTCTGATCCGAGGATTCCCCGGGCGTTAGCCCTTTTCAACCTGGTGACGACTGGTCGCGGTCGCCATCCACATGGAGTTAAAAATGAAATTTGTCGCTTTTGAGCGTGTCAAGCAGGGAACGGGTGCGAGCCGCCGTCTGCGCAATTCCGGTCGTGCACCTGGCATTGTTTACGGTGGTGAACAAACCCCTCAAACCATTGAACTGGACCACAACGCCCTGTGGCACGCCCTGAAAAAAGAATCCTTCCATTCGTCCATTTTGGAAATGGAACTCAATGGCAAAAGCACCCAAGTGTTGTTGCGTGATGTTCAGTATCACCCCTTCAAGCCCTTGATTCTGCACATTGACTTCCAACGTGTGGACGCCAACAAGCCCTTGCACATGAAGGTGCCCCTGCACTTCAGCGGTCAGGACAACTCCCCCGCCGTGAAGATCGACAAGTGTTTGATCAACATCGTGTCCAACGAACTGGACATCGCTTGCTTGCCCGCCGACTTGCCCGAGTTCATCGCCGTGGATCTGAGCGAGTTGAAAAAAGGCACCTCTTTGCATTTGGACGACCTGAAGTTGCCCAAAGGCGTGACCGCAGTTACCCATGGCAAAGCCAACCCCGTGGTGGTGTCGGTGGTGTCCGTGGCTGAAGAAGCTGCTCCCGCTGAAGAAGGCGCTGCAGACAAAAAGTGATTCGGCTTGGCCCACTCACGAAACAGCCCGCTTCGGCGGGCTTTTTTTCGCCTGTGCGAGGAGCGATTCCTCACCCCCGCCCTGCACTGCCTTGCATAATTCAGCCATGTTTAAGTTATTGGTGGGTCTGGGCAATCCCGGACAAGACTATGCAGACACACGGCACAACGTGGGGTTCTGGTGGATAGACCGATTGGCCCGTGCCCAAAGGGCCGAGTTGCGGCCTGAAAAGGGCTTCCACGGGCGGGTCTGCCGGCTCAGTCTCGAAGGACAAACTGTCTGGTTGTTGGAACCTGACACCTACATGAATCGATCGGGCTTGGCCGTTGCCGCGCTGGCACGCTTCTACAAAATTGCGCCCGAACAAATTCTGGTGGTCCATGACGAGCTGGATTTAGCACCGGGCGATGTGCGATTCAAGCAAGGTGGTGGCCATGCAGGTCACAATGGCTTGCGAAGCATTCATGAAAGCCTTGGCACCGCCGACTACTGGCGCCTGCGCATCGGGATCGGCCACCCGGGCGTCAAGTCTGAAGTCGTGCACTGGGTGCTGAAAAAGCCAGCGCCAAACGACATTTCTCTGATTGACACCGCACTGGACCGTTCACTGCAAGCCATAAGCTTGGCCCTCAGAGACGAGATGGCACAGGCCATGAAAGTGGCACACACCAGCAAAGCGCCACGCCCCAAGCCCGCTCGCTCTGCCCAGGAGCCGAGCGATGGAACATCGAAAACCAATCCGGTGGATTAGTGCAGGCTTGGTCTGCGTGGGTTTGGGCTGTGCAGGAACATGGGCTCAGGCGAAACCAGCGAAGCCAGCCGCGTTGCAATGCCACGATGGACGCCAATGGCAAGCCTGTCCCGATGCCAGCACTGCGCAGCGACCGAAGACTCAAAAACCCCAACGACCACCAGCGCCAACCGGCTTCAAAGCCAAAGGCACTCATTGAGTGGGGGGGGTGGCTTGGCCTGGTTGTGACCGCATCAAGTGCTGGTATTTGAGCAGCAATTGCTCGTGCGATTCCACGTGATCTGGATGCTTGGGGATGCAGTCGACCGGGCAAACCTGAACGCACTGCGGCTCATCAAAGTGGCCCACACATTCTGTGCATTTGCTGGGCTGAATCTCATAAAAAGCCTCGCCCATGCGAATGGCCTCGTTGGGGCACTCGGGCTCGCACACATCGCAATTGATGCAGGCATCGGTGATCATCAGGGCCATGGGTGTTGCGCCCCTTCAAGCCAAGCGTGCCTGCAATTGCTGCAGCACCCCTGGCGAGACAAAACTGCTGACATCGCCTTTGAGGGTGGCAATTTCACGCACCAGGGTGCTGGAGACGCATTGCTGATCAGCAGCCGTATTGAAGAAAACGGTATCGATGGTGGGCTGTAAACGCCGGTTCATGCCGGCCAATTGAAATTCGTATTCGTAATCCATCACCGAGCGCACGCCTCGAACCATGACACCCGCGCGATGTTGACGGGCGAACTCCACCACCAAACCGTCGAAGGGCAAGACCCGCACGTTGGGGCAATCTTGCAGGGCCGATTGCACCAGGTCGCAACGCGCTTGCAAGTCGAACAGGGTTTTCTTGTGGTGCGCCATGGCCACGGCAACCACCACTTCATCGAACAGACGACTGGCTCGGCGCACGATGTCTTCGTGGCCTAAGGTGATGGGATCAAACGTCCCAGGGTAAATGGCGATGACGGGGTCACGCATGGTCAAGACTCCTGGAGGTTTTTTGATTATGCAACCGGTTGCAACAAGTGTGCATGGACTTGCCCAGCCCGCATCTGACGATGCAGGTGATAGCCCAAGGCTTGCAAGCGCTCCGCTTCCCAGGCCAGATCCGATTCCAAATACAGCCAGCCCGTGGGCTTGAGAACGGACAAGCTCACGGCCAAAAGGCGCTCATAGGTGGAGGAACGAAAGGGCGGGTCTAAAAAGATCAGGTCCAGGCTGGCTGGGGCAAAGCCCTGAAGCAAAGTCAGGCCATCGCCTTGCTTCAATTGCAACTGATCCGCTTGCAGCTTGCTCCGATTCGCTTGCAAGCCTTTGTAGGCCGCAGGGTGCGACTCGAACAGATGCACCGGATTGGCTCCGCGTGAGGCGGCTTCAAAGCCCAACGCACCCGTGCCTGCAAAAACATCGGCGCAGGCCCATCCCGTCAAATCTTGTCCCAACCAATTGAACAAGGTTTCACGAATGCGATTGGGCGTGGGTCGCAGGTCTTGAACAGGGGGCACGCCCAACAAGCTTTTGCGCCAAGCCCCACCAATGATCCGGACTTCGCCGGGGGTGTTCTTAGAATGGGGGCTCATGTAGGGTTTCATTTTATAAAGTCGTTGCCATGTTTCGTTTCTTTCGCAAGTCTGCCGCCAAAGCCGAATCGGGTGCATCACCCGAACCCGCTCAGGCCACTGAAACCCACAACGGCGGTCCCTCCCCCACTTGGCGCGAAAAACTCAGCCTGGGGCTGCGCAAAACCAAGCAATCCGTTGTTCAGGTTTTCGTGGGCACTCAAATTGATGACGAGCTCTACGAAAACCTAGAAGCCAGTTTGTTGATGGCCGATGCCGGCGTGAGCGCGACACAGGCCATCTTGGATCAATTGCGCGACCGGGTGAAGGCCGAGCGTGCCCAATCGGTCGATGCCGTGAAGGGCCTGCTGGAGCAAGTCCTCACCGATTGGCTCTTGCCCCTGCAACAGCCTTTGGTCATTGGCCGAGTGCCCACCACCGTGTTGATGGTGGCTGGCGTGAACGGAGCCGGCAAAACCACCACCATTGGCAAGCTCACGCGTCACCTGTCGGATCAAGGCGCCAAGGTGCTGCTGGCGGCAGCCGACACCTTTCGCACCGCAGCGCGCGAACAGTTGCTCACTTGGGCTGATCGCAACGCCGTGGAAATCGTCAGCCAAGCCGACGGAGACCCTGCTGCGGTGAGTTTTGATGCCGTGACGGCTGGCAAGGCGCGCAGCTGTGATGTGGTGCTCATTGACACGGCTGGCCGTCTGCCCACGCAGTTGCACCTCATGGACGAGCTGAAAAAGGTTCAGCGGGTCATTCAAAAGGCCGATGCCGCGGCTCCCCACGAAACCATCTTGGTCTTGGATGGGCACATGGGACAAAACGCACTGAGCCAAGCCAAGGCCTTTGATCAGGCCCTGGGACTCACCGGTTTGGTGTTAACCAAGCTCGATGGCACCGCCAAGGGCGGGATTTTGGCGGCCATCGCCCAATGGGGCAGAGAGCGGCAACAACGCGGGGAGTCGGTCATTCCGGTTTACTTTGTGGGGGTCGGTGAAGGTCTGACAGACCTGCAAACCTTTGATGCCCACGAGTTCGCCCAAGCTCTGCTCAGCGAATAAGGGTTATCCCTTGGTATCCCAAGGGGATTTAGCACTCATAAGCTACGAGTGCTAATATTAGAACCCAGCGAAGAGGAGATGTCCATGAATACTTTGACATTACCCACCCCCAACGACCTCACCACCAAAACCTGGTCCTTGTTGCCACCATTGGGCAACTTGGATGCCTACATCAGCGCCGTGAATCGATTCCCCTTGCTCACCCTCGAGCAAGAGCAAGACTGCGCCCAGCGCCTGCGTGAACACAACGATTTGGACGCAGCGGGTCAGTTGATTCTTTCGCACCTGCGCTTGGTGGTGTCCATCTCTCGCAATTATTTGGGCTATGGCTTGGCCCACGCCGATTTGATTCAAGAGGGCAACATCGGCTTGATGAAGGCGGTGCGCCGCTTCAATCCCGAACAAGGTGTGCGTCTGGTGACCTACGCCATGCACTGGATCAAGGCAGAAATCCATGAGTTCATTCTGCGCAACTGGCGCATGGTGAAAGTGGCGACCACCAAAGCACAGCGCAAATTGTTTTTCAACCTTCGCTCACTCAAATCGCAAATCCAGGCCCAAGAGGTCATGGCTGGCGAAGATGCCCGCGACACGCTGACCCCCCAGCAAGTGAATCAGGTGGCCCAGACCCTGAAGGTCAAGCCCGAAGAAGTCATTGAGATGGAGTCACGGCTAGTGGGTGGTGATGTGGTGCTGGACCCCCTGCCCTCCGACGATCAGGACGAAGCGCCCCACTTGATGCTGCAACTCAGCGATGCGAGCCTGGAGCCCACCACCGTTTTGGAGGCACAACAGCGCGAGGCCATGTCCTCTGATGGCGTGCCTTGGGCGATGTCGCAGCTCGACGAGCGCAGCCGTCGCATCATTGAAGAGCGCTGGCTCAAAGTGAACGACAACGGAACCGGTGGCATGACGCTGCATGAGCTTGCTGCCGAGTTTGGCGTCAGCGCAGAGCGCATTCGTCAAATCGAAGCGTCGGCTTTGAAGAAAATGCGCAAAAGCCTCAGCGAGGCTTGATCACTTCAGCAGTTGGCGCACATCGTGCGCCAAATCTTCTGGCGGCATGCCGTAGCGAGCAAACAAGCGCAACCGACCTTGCGGGTCGTAGACATAGCTGCCGGCGAAATGATCCAAGGTGTAACTCGTTGGTGTCGGGCCAGGTTGCTTCTTGAAATAGGCCTTGAAGTCTTTGGACACTTTGGGCAATTCCTCCAACGAGGGAATCAGCGCCAGGAAGCTGGAATCAAAATTGGCCAAATAAGCCTTGAGGATTGGTGCGGTATCGCGCTCAGGATCCAAGGTGACGAAAATCGCCTGAAAGCGCTCGCCATCCTTGCCCAGCAGTTGTCGCACCTTGGCCATTTCGGTCATGGTGGTGGGGCAGACGTCTGGGCACTGGGTGTAACCAAAGAACATCAACACCACCTTGCCCTGAAAGTCGGGCAATTGGCGCATTTGGCCGTTGGCATCCTTGAGGCTAAAGCCTTGGGCGTAACTGGCTCCCGTGATGTCAATGGCTTTGAAAGAAAGGCTGGCGTCTGAACAAGCGCTCAAACCCCAGACCAGTGATGCAAGCCCCATGGCCAACCATGCACGTCTACGCATTGCAATCCTCATAAGTAATGGTCGACCAACAGCGCAGCAAACAGCACGCTCAGGTGAATCAAAGAAAACCGGAAGGTCCGGCGAGCCAGTTCATCGGAATAGGCGCGCCACAAGTCCCAAGCGAGTTTGCAAAACCAGACGCTCACGATGACGGCCACCACCAGGTAAAGGTATCCGCTCATGCGGGCGATGAACGGCATCATGCACGCAGCGAACAACACAAAGGTGTAGAGCAGAATGTGCAGTCGAGTGAATTCGTTGCCATGCGTGACTGGCAACATGGGCAACCCCGACTTTCGATAGTCCTCCACCCGATACAAGGCCAAAGCCCAAAAATGAGGGGGCGTCCACAGAAAAATGATCAAAAACAAGATCAGGGCTTGGGGGCCCACATCGTTGGTCATGGCCGTCCAGCCCAACACGGGCGGCATGGCACCCGAGGCACCGCCGATCACGATGTTTTGCGGCGTCAAGGGTTTGAGGATCACGGTGTAAATCACCGCATAACCCACGAACGTGGCCAAGGTCAGCCACATGGTCAGGGGGTTCACCGTCACATACAGCAAACTGCATCCCAGGGCGCACAGCACCATGGAAAAACCCAGCGCTTGCATGTCGGTTAACTCCCCTTTCGCAGTGGGTCGCCAAGCGGTGCGCTTCATGCGCGCATCAATCGCTTTTTCAACCAGACAATTGAAGGCCGCCGCCGCGCCAGCGGTGAGCCAAATGCCAATGCAGGCCCAGAACATGGTCCAGGCATCTTGCAAACTCGGCACCCCAGGAACAGCCAATACCATCCCAATCAGGGCGCAAAAAACAATCAATTGCACCACCCGCGGTTTGGTGAGCACGTAATACTGCCCCATCCGGGTCACCCAAGTGGGCTCACTCCCCATCGCCATCAAAACTCCCTATTTGCAACCAAGGGGTTGCTGATCGAATTGTCTCGCAAACGCACAGCCAAAGCGGTCAGCACGATCACCCACATGGCCGCACCCGCCGTGTGCAATAGCGCAGCGGTCAGTGGCCATTGAAAAATCACATTGCTGATGCCGGTCAAAATTTGCACCAGCAGCAACAGCGCCACACCGCGTGACCAAGGCACCAATCCGTATTGCTTGAGTTTGACAATCAGCGCCAAAGCGCCTGCCGTCACCACCACAGCCCCCAAACGGTGAGCCATGTGAATCGCCGTGAGCGACGACAAAGGCACCAAGGTTTCCCCATCGCCCGATCGGCCCAAGGGCCGGAGCAGCTCAAAACCGGCCTGGAAATTCATCTCCGGCCACCACAGGCCATTGCGGCAGGTGGGAAACTCATAACAGGCCAATACCGCGTAGTTGGTGGACACCCATCCACCCAGAGCAATCTGCAGCGCCATGAGCACCAAAATCAGGACCACCCAGGGCTTGAGCGAGCGAGCCATTGGCGGTTGAAGCAAGGGGGGCGCCGGGGCATGGACCTGAATGGTGAGCAAAGCCAGCAGCAACAGCCCTCCCAGCAAATGCAAGGTCACAATCAGGGGCATGAGCTTGAGGGTCACCGTGAGGGCACCAAACGCCCCTTGCACCATCACCCAGATCAAGGTCACCGTGGGCCACAGGCGTTGCCCGGGCAGACGCCGCCAAGCATGCACGCACAACACCACCAAAAACAAACCCACGGCGGTGGCCAGGTAACGATGGATCATCTCGATCCAGGCTTTTTGATGGGTCACCGGCCCGGTGGGCATGGCTTGTTGGGCTTGTTCGATGTGAACATTGGCCCCAACGGGACTGGCATGCCCATAGCAACCTGGCCAGTCGGGGCAGCCCAGACCCGAATCGGTCAAGCGGGTGAAGGCGCCAAACACCACCAGATCAAACGTGAGAAACAAGACCAAAGCGGTCAATCGAAAGACGCGCTGCTTGGGGTCGGTGGCTCGATGTTTGAGCCACCAAAACGCCAGAATGGCGCCCACAATTAGCGCACCCATGGCCACCACCTGAATCACAGGGGCCAAGTTGTAGAGCGGGGTTTCGTTTGCCATCATCGACCTGCGGTGTCCCAACTGCTGGATGCACGCAGCAAGCGTTCGATGTCCCGTCTGACCTGTTTGGCTTCGTCGGGTTGGGTCACACTTGGGAAGCGCATCATCCACTCACCCATGGGGTCCACCAGAAACAATCCTTGCCTCAACTCAGCCACGTCCTTCGCTTGAAACCAGGTGGTCAACACCTCGGGCTTCACACGCAGCACGGTGGCCTCGCTCAAGCCTTGGTGCAAATCGGCAGGAATGGGCTGTTCATCACTCACCAGCCACACCCAGTCGGTTCGCTCGCGCTCTTTGCCCAATCCCGCCAAAATTTGTCGTTGATAATACAAACGGTCGCGGCAGGCTGGATCACAAGCCCCAGAGTCCACGCTCACCAACAACCATTGCTTGCGCAAGGAAGACAAGGCCACGGGCTGCCCAGCAGCATCGGTGGCCTGCACATCGGGCATGGCCCTAGAGGGCTGGATGAGTTGACCGAACCGTGGCGAACCGTGCGGTTGAATCACGTAATAAGTGAAATACGAGGCCACCACAGGTGCTGCGCACATCGCCAGCAAAAACAACAAACGCAGGCGGCCCGATCGGGTGCGCGCCACTTCGGCCTGGGGGTCCTCTGGCGGTTCGCCCACGTTGTGGACGGTGAAGGACAAAGGTTGATCAGATTCACTCATGCTCTTGCTTTCTTGCGGGACGCAACCACTGATACCAAACATAAAGCAGCCCCGCAGTCAGGCTCAAGGCAAACCACTGAAAAGCATAGCCCCAATGGGTGCTGACCTTGAAGTCCACAGCGGGCCAGTCTCTTCGCAGTCCGGGCTCAGAGGGATCGGTTTGCAACACCACCCCATGCAATGGTTGATGCCAAACTTGTGACAACTCGCTCAATGACACATTGTCGAGAATTTTGTGCTGCTCGGTGGGGTGACGCGGCCTTGACTCCTTGGCGGATAAGGTCATCCACTGAGGAGGCTCGACATCGATTCGTCCCTTGACGGTCACTTTGCCCGAGGGCTTGGCCAACTGTGGCACTCGTGAGGGGTCAATGGGGTCTCGCACCTGCCAGCCCCTTTTCACCAAGACCCAGGAACCGTCGGGCAAGACCAACGGGGTGAAGGCCCAAAAGCCCACCTGCCCCTGATGCGGGCGATTGTCGAGAAAGAACGTCAAGTCATCCCGCCACTCGCCGGGTAGCACAACGGAGTGATGAACCACTTGCCAGCGCTGCTCATCATGGCGCAAATCGTCCCATTGCCATGCAGGCTCGGATTGCAAAGCGGCCAATTGCTCCGCCCGATGGGTTTTTTCGCCCGCACGATCCAACTGCCACCATCCCAACCTGGCGGTCACGGCCATGGTGATCAACGTTGCGACCAACACCACCCAAGAAAAAGGCCTGCCCTGAGTCTGCATGGACCCGTTGGCTGCGTTTTTCATTCCATAATCCTCGACATGAAATACTTGGTCATCCTATTTTTCCTGGCCATTCTCGGCAGTTTGGGCGGCGCCTTGTTCTACATGATGCGTGCCGGCTCTGCTGAGTCTGGCCGACCCAACCGCATGGCGACCGCACTGGCTGTTCGGATTGGCTTATCGGTTTGCCTCTTCCTGTTTTTGCTGTTGGCGCATTTTCTGGGATGGATTCAACCCACTGGCATCCCGGTTGGGCAATGATCAAACGGGCACAATAAAAAAGGGCCGCAATTGCGGCCCTTTGTGCTTTTCAAGCCATCACATCCAGTAAACCAAGATGTAAAGGCCCAGCCACACCACGTCCACGAAGTGCCAATACCAAGCCGCACCTTCAAAGCCAAAATGGCTGTCGGCGGTGAAATGGCCCTTTTGCAAACGCAAAGTGATGAAGAGCAGCATCAACATGCCCAGCAACACGTGGAAACCGTGAAAGCCAGTGAGCATGTAGAAGGTCGAACCGTAAATGCCTGAGGTGAGCTTCAAGTTCAGATCTTGGTAGGCGTGGAAATATTCGTAGCCCTGGACAAACAAGAACACCAACCCCAAAACCACCGTCATCCACATGAACGTGATGGTCTTGTCGCGATCGTTTTCACGCAAAGCATGATGCGCGATGGTGATGGTGACACCCGAACTCAGCAACAGCGCCGTGTTGATGGTGGGCAGCCAGAACGGGGTCATGGTGGTGAAGGGTTCCACAATGCCAGCTGGTGAAGCCGTTGCACCCAAAGCCGATGAGGGCCACACGGCTTTGAAATCAGGCCACAACAAGGCGTTGCGCAAGTCACCCAGCTCAGGCACCGAATGCACACGAGCCCACCACAAGGCAGAGAAAAAGGCGCCAAAGAACATGACCTCAGAAAAGATGAACCAGCTCATGCTCCAACGGAACGAGAGGTCGATCTTGCGGCCATACAAGCCAGATTCGCTTTCGTGAATGGCATCCGAGAACCACTGATACAGGGTGTAGAGCCAAATCACCATACCCAGAATCAGCGAATACTTACCCCAGCCATGATCGTTGATCCATTGGCCAGCACCCAGAATCACAAAGAAAAGACCCAATGCCGCCATGGCGGGATGCCGCGACGGGCCAGGAACAAAGTAATACGGCGTGCCACCGTGGGATGCGTTACTCATGATTTCTCCTCGATCATTTCCCAACGACCAGATTGACCACAACGATCAATCCAATCACAAACAATAAACCGCCGACCAACCCCACCAACACAACATGCAAGGGGGTGATGTTGGCGACATCTTTTTGAAACTCACTGCTCTTCCGAATGCCCAGAAACGACCACATCACCGCAATGACGCTCCGCCAAAAGGAAGAAGCTTTTGAACCTTCGGTCATCCTCGATCTCCAGCAGCTTTGACCCCGGCAGATTGGGGGTTGGGCACGCCGCTGCCGACTTCAAAGAAAGTGTAGGACAGCGTGATGGTCGTGACATCCTTGGACAGCTTGGGGTCCACAATGAAGACCACAGGCCAAGATTTTTTCTCGCCAGCTGCCAAGGTGTGCTGGGTGAAACAGAAGCACTCCAACTTGTTGAAATGCGACGCCGCCTGACGGGGCGCATAACTGGGAATGGCTTGAGCCGACAAACTGCGCGGTTGCACGTTCTCGAACTCATACATCACGGTGTTCACGGCTCCGGGGTGAACCTCCATGGAGCGAACGTCGGACTTGAACTTCCAAGGACCACGTGCATTCGAATCGAACACCACGGTGATGGTGCGCGAAGCGTCCACCTGCGTGTTTTTCACATCGCCGCGCAAGGTGCGATCGACCTCGCCCCAAGCCAACACATTGATGCCGGTGACTTCGCAAATGGCGCGATACAAAGGCACCAGCGCGTAGCCAAACCCAAACATCAATACCACACTGACGGCAAGTTTGGTCAGCAAGGTTTTGTTGTGACGAAGGCGGCGAGGTGAAATGTTCATTTGCCGAAGAAAACGAAACGGGCCATGAATCCCAGCAGGAAAACCAGGGCAACCGAAGCCAGGATCAAACCCAGCCGGCGGTTGCTCTTGCGTTGCTCAGGGCTCATTACAGGCATTAACCCAACACTTTGGTTGCCGTGGCATCCAACTTGGGCGGATTCTCAAAGGTGTGGAACGGTGCGGGCGAAGGCACTTCCCACTCCAAGCCTTCAGCGGCTTCCCAGGGACGCTGAGGTGCTTTTTCACCTTGACCGCGCATCATGGGCAGCACCACGAACACGAAGAAGTAGACCTGAGCCAAACCAAATGCAAAGGCACCCACAGAAGCCACCGCGTTGAAGTCAGCAAACTGCATGGGGTAGTCGGCGTAGCGACGGGGCATGCCAGCCAGACCCAAGAAGTGCATGGGGAAGAAGGTGACGTTGAAGGAAATCATGCTCCACCAGAAGTGGATTTGACCGCGGGTTTCGCTATACATCACACCCGTCCACTTGGGGGCCCAGTAGTAAACGCCTGCGAACATGGCAAACAAAGAACCGGCCACCAACACATAGTGGAAGTGAGCCACCACGTAGTAAGTGTCCTGCAACTGAATGTCGATGGGAGCCATGGACAGAATCAAGCCCGTGAAGCCACCCATGGTGAACACGAAGATGAAGCCCACCGCCCACAACATGGGGGTTTCAAAGGTCATGGAACCGCGCCACATGGTAGCGATCCAGTTGAACACCTTCACACCCGTGGGGACCGAAATCAACATCGTGGCATACATGAAGAACAACTGGCCCGTCACCGGCATGCCCGTGGCATACATGTGGTGCGCCCACACGATGAAGGACAGAATGGCGATGGAAGCCGTGGCGTAAACCATGGAGGCGTAGCCGAACAATTTCTTGCGAGAGAAGGCAGGCACGACCTGAGAGATGATGCCAAACGCCGGCAAGATCATGATGTAGACCTCGGGGTGGCCAAAGAACCAGAAGATGTGTTGATACATCACCGGGTCACCACCGCCAGCGGGGTTGAAGAAGCTGGTGCCAAAGTGACGATCGGTCAGGGTCATGGTGATGGCGCCGGCCAACACAGGCATCACGGCAATCAGCAAGTAGGCGGTGATGAGCCAGGTCCAAACGAACATGGGCATCTTCATCAGCGTCATGCCAGGAGCACGCATGTTCAAAATGGTGACGATGATGTTGATGGAACCCATGATGGAGGAGGCACCCAAAATGTGCATGGCAAAAATGCCAGCATCCATCGAGGGACCCATTTGGAGGGTCAAAGGTGCATAGAGGGTCCAGCCTGCCGAAGGTGCGCCACCCGGCATGAAGAAGGAACCCGCCAGCATCACTGCCGCAGGAATCATCAACCAGAAGCTGAAGTTATTCATGCGGGCAAAGGCCATGTCGGAGGCTCCGATTTGCAACGGGATCATCCAGTTCGCAAAGCCCACGAAGGCAGGCATGATGGCACCAAACACCATGATCAGGCCGTGCATGGTGGTCAGCGAGTTGAACAACTCGGGGTTCACCACTTGCAAACCCGGCTCAAACAATTCAGCACGGATCAACAAGGCCAACACGCCACCCACCATCAACATGGTGAAAGCAAACAGCAAATACAGGGTGCCGATGTCTTTGTGATTGGTTGCAAACACCCACCGACGCCAACCCGTGGGGGCATGATGATCGTCGTGACCATGGTCTCCGGCCGCGTGGCCGTGGGGATCAAGTACTGCGCTCATTTGAATTTCCTTCGGTTATGCAGTGGGTGAATCAGCGGGCGGCCTTGACTTCGGCCGGTTGGACCAATTGAGCCGTTTTGTTGGACCAATGGTTTTTGGTGTAAGTGATCACAGCAGCGATGTCGGTGTCGCTGAGTTGCTTCCATGCCGGCATGGCCCCATTGTTGGCACCGTTGAGCAGGATTTTGATTTGTTGCAACTTGTCGTCACTCAACACCAATTTGGAACCGTCCAGCGCCTTGATGGGGCCTGCGCCTTTGCCGTTGGGCTGGTGGCAGGCGGCACAGTTGGCGGCATAGACCTTCTCACCACGCTTCATGATGTCGTCCATGGTCCAAACCTTGTTGGGGTCATCGGCCAAGGCGGCCATCTTTTTGAGCTGGTCTTTGGTCCAGGTGGCGTAGTCTTCGGCGCTCACCACTTTCACATGGATGGGCATGTAGGCGTGTTCTTTGCCACACAACTCCGAGCACTGACCGTAGAAGTCGCCAGTGCGCTCAGCACGGAACCAGGTGTCACGCACAAAACCAGGGATGGCGTCTTGTTTGATACCAAAGGCCGGGACGGCAAACGAGTGGATGACGTCGGTGGCTGTGGTGATGATGCGGACCTTCTTGTTCACGGGCACCACCATGGGGTTGTCCACTTTGAGCAAGTAATCGTTGGGCTTGGCACCCACAGCACCGTTGTTGGAGAGTTCGCGATGCGTGCTGTCCAAGGTAGACAAGAAGGAAATGCCCTCCCCCTCGCCTTTGATGTAGTCGTAACCCCATTTCCATTGAATGCCCGTGGCTTTGATGGTGAGGTCCGCATTCGACGTGTCTTTTTGAGCCACCACAGCTTTGGTTGCGGGCAAGGCCATCAGAATCACGATGATGAAAGGAATGACGGTCCAAGCAATTTCCACTTTCACGGATTCATGGAAAGTGGCGGGCTTGTGACCCAGCGACTTGCGATGCTTGAGGATGGAATAGAACATCACCCCGAACACCGCCACAAAAATGACCGTGCAGATCACCAGCATGAACCAGTGCAACCAAGCCTGCTCTTCGGCAATTTTGGTTGCCGCGTTCTGCAGGTTCAGTTGACGAACACCAGGGCCGCCGGGCAGATCTGAAACCGCATAAGCGGCGTGGGTGGAGAACATGCCAACAGCCAAAAGGCTCAGGCTCAACTTGTTGAATAGATGTTTCATCGTGATCAAAACGGGTGCATTGAAGACAACCTGTTGCGGGCAACGATTCAGCGAGAACGACTGAAAAGAGCCAAATGTTTGAGATAGCTCAAACCAACAAGTCGCCGGATTGTAGCAATGAGAGCGTGGGATATCAGTGAGCACTGATCTCATGGGAAATCCGGGTGGAAATGCCTAAGCCATGTCGCCCGCGCCTCGGTTTCGAATACTTTTCACCACTTCAGTCAGGGGAATGGACTGCGTGACTGGCAAGCTTTGGCGATCAGCGCCCCTCAAGGCATGTCCATAAATCACTTCCAGGGTGAGTCGCAGGCGCTGGTCAGGCATGGCCATTCGGCGCTGCTCCAAGGCATCGAGCAAGGCCCGATGCCAGCCCCTGCCCCGCAAAGCGGGGAAGCGATGGGGATGCAAATTGCGGCCCCACAGCCGCAGATCGCGAATCAAATCGTGGGCGCTGGCATAGGTGAACACCAGTCGCTCCATGTCCATGACCGGGTCCACCCAGCCTTGTTTGAGCAAGCTGTCGCCCCAATCGTGCATGTCCATCCAGTCTTGGCAGGGGGCGGGCCATGCCAGCTGGTCATACAGCTCACGCAACTCCAGAAACGAATCGGGCCCCAACACTGAAAACACCAAGGCACCATTCACGCGCAAGGCTTCGCGCCAAGCCGTGAGCCAATTGGCCGGATGGGGTTGTGCATGCAAGCCCAAGTTAGACCACAACAAATCGACGGGCGCGGCTTGGCCTGACCGCCAAACGAGAGGGGTAGGTGTGAACCATCGCTTGAACCAAGGCATTTGGTCGCGCCCCAACACCTTGGCCCGCCGTGAATCCGCGGGCTCGTGAATCCGACACTGGGCCTGCGGCCAGAGGGTTTGAGTCAGGGGCTTGGCCAGCCCTCCCCCCATGGCTGGGAACCAGTCCAGCCACACCTGGGGGGGCTCCCGAAACAAAGGCAAGCGCGCGGCCATTCGCTGGGCCACCTCGGCATGCAAAGCAGAACCCCGAATGACGCCGGCCGTGCCACTCGCCCACCGCAAGGCAGCCACCGCATCGGGTGGTAACAGGTCACGTGAGTTTGGGGTGTTGCTCATGGTCGGTCTAAGGGGTCACCCGGTATTGTCTCTGCATCCCACGTTGTTGATCGACTCATCCTCCAAGGCCCCCATGTCCTGGCTTCAATTTCCCAGCGTCTGTCAGGCTTGTCGGGCTTGGCCCAGCCAGCGCGTTTGCGCAAGCTGCCTGAACACCAGTCGCCCTGCACAGCCCCGGTGCCTGCGTTGCGCCCTCTTCCACGACGAGCTGACTTGCCCTGGATTGAGCGATCGATGGGACCTGCCCTGGCGGTCCCTGCATGCCAGCGTCACCTACGAGCCCCCCTGGTCGGAGTGGATCCAACAACTGAAATTTCAAGGCCAAGTGGGGCTGGTCCATGCCCTGGCCGATGTCATGCTCCATCAGCCCCCACCATGGCTGTCGGTGCATTCGGCCATTCATTTCATTCCCATGCCCTCAACCCGACATCGATTGCAGCAACGGGGGTTCAACCTCAGCGATTGGCTGTGTCATCGACTCATTCGTCGCCGTTTCACCCGAGCGCAAGTGCATCATGTGTTGCAGCGTCAAGAGGAGCGAACGCCCCAATCGCAGTTGAGGCGGGATCAGCGCTGGGCAAACATGGCGAATGCCTTTGTGCCTGACCCCAAGGCCAAATCCCAACCGCGCTGGGGCACCTGTGTGCTGGTTGATGACGTGATGACCACTGGTGCCACCCTCATGGCCGCCGCGACGTGTCTGCAAGAATGCGGGGTTTCAGACCTTCAGGTGTGGGTGCTGGCGCGAACGCTGGCCCCGCACGAACCTTCACCTTGATCCACATCGTTCTGGTCCATCCTGAAATTCCACCCAACACGGGCAACGTCATCCGCTTGGCAGCCAACGCGGGTGCTCAATTGCACTTGGTGGAGCCCTTGGGGTTTGACATGGACGACAAGCAACTCCGACGCGCCGGCCTGGACTATCACGAGTTCGCCAGCGTGATCGTGCACGCCAGTTGGGACGCTTTGTTGCAAGCTCACCCGTCGGTTCATACCCAGGGCTACGCCCTCACCACCAAAGGCTCATGCGACGCCTTCTCGGTGGTTTACCCCTCATCACCCTGGCTGATTTTTGGTAGCGAGACCGCCGGCTTGCCCGAGGCCATTCGCTCGCAATTTCCAGTCGCCCAGCGCATTCGCTTGCCCATGCAGGCGCATCAGCGCAGCCTGAATTTGTCGAACGCCGTGGCCATCACCGTCTACGAGGTGTGGCGTCAGCAGGGGTTTGGTGGCGCCCATTGGCCAGCCACCCCAGCCGATCAAGCGGGATAACGCAGTGTGAGGGTTTCGGCGACGCACACGGGTTTGTCGCTGCCCTCTCGCTCGAACAAAGCTTGCATCACGATCTGCTTGCCATGGTTGTCGATGGGGTCGCAACTCACCAAGGACAAGCGGGTTCGCAAACGGCTGTCCACCGGAACGGGTGCGGTGAAGCGCACTTTGTTGAGCCCGTAATTGATGGACATGCCCACCTGCTCGATGTGCATGGCCTCTTGCAAGAACAAAGGCAAGAGTGACAGGGTTAAAAACCCATGGGCAATGGTGGTGCCAAAAGGGCCTTGGGCGGCGCGCTCGGCATCCACGTGAATCCACTGGTGATCCCCAGTGGCATCGGCAAAGGCATTGATTCGCGCTTGATCAATCAGCACCCAATCGCTCACCGCGATCTCCTTGCCGACCCAGGGCAACAGGGCGTCCAGGTTCTCAAACACTTTCATATCAAAGCTCCTTCATTGCAAAGAGTCGCTCACCAGCTTCAAGCCGGTGAACAGCATGCCGGTGTAAACCAGCCGATAAAACCACAAGGGGTTCATGCGCCGTGCCGCTTTCACCCCAATCCAGACACCCAAGGGACAAAACGGCAACAACGCCAATGAGGCCACGAAGTTGGTGGTGTCCAACAGGCCCAACAAGCCATACGGCAGCCACTTGGACAAATTCACACAAAAAAACAAAAACGCCATGGTGGCCGCAAAAGGCACTGGTGCCAAGCCCAATCGCAGCACATACATGTTCAGGGGCGGCCCCCCTGAATGCGACACAAAACTGGTGAAACCCGACAACATGGCCATCAGGCGACCAAAACCGGGTTTGGGGTGGCTAGGCGCTTGGTGGCGCTTGATGAAACGCAAGGCCAAAAAGACCAAGGTCATCCAACCCACGATGCCCGCCACCACTTTGGCATCCAGCGCTTTGAACAGCACATAACCCAGCACCGTTCCCACCAGGGTCCACGGCAACAAAAACCAGAACAAACGCCGGTCCCAGTCGCGTCGATAAGCCCAAATGCCCATGAGGTCCAGGGCCAACAACACCGGCATGAGGATGGCCGCGGCCTGAGGGACTGGCATGGTCAGCGCCATGAGGGGCACCGCCAACGACCCAAACCCCGTGCCAAACCCGCTTTTGCTGATGCCCAGCAAGACCACCGCGGGAATGGCCAAGGCATAAAACCAAGGGCTACTGAGCAGGCTGGGAACGACCATGTTGCCTCAGGGTCAGAGGCGTTCCACGATGAGCGCGATGCCCTGCCCCACACCAATGCACATGGTGCACAAGGCGTAGCGGCCGCCAGTGCGATGCAACTGATTCACCGCCGTGGTCACCAAGCGGGCGCCACTCGCGCCCAAGGGGTGGCCCAACGCGATGGCGCCACCATTGGGGTTCACCCGTTCGTCATCATCGGCCAGCTTCAACAAACGCAAGACCGCCAGCCCTTGGGCGGCAAAGGCTTCGTTCAGTTCAATCACGTCCATTTGCGAGAGCTTGAGCCCGGTTTGCGCCAACACCTTTTCGGTGGCGGGCGCAGGGCCTATGCCCATGATGCGAGGCGGCACGCCGGCAGTGGCCATTCCAATGACCCGCGCCCTGGGCTGCAAACCATGGCGTGCAGCGGCTTGGGCATTGGCCAATATCAGGGCGCAAGCGCCATCGTTCACGCCACTGGCGTTGCCAGCTGTGACCGTGCCATCGGGACGAACGACGCCTTTGAGCTTGGCCAGCGCTTCCAATGACGTGAGGCGCGGATGCTCATCTCGGTTAACCACAACGGGATCGCCCTTGCGCTGGGGAATTTCCACCGGCACGATTTCGGCATCGAAGTAGCCGCTGGCTTGCGCACGAGCGGTTTTTTCTTGGCTGGCCTGGGCCATGCGGTCTTGGGCTTCACGTTCAATCTTGAAATCGGTAGCCACGTTTTCTGCCGTCTCGGGCATGGAGTCCACGCCATACAGAGACTTCATGAGCGGGTTGATGAACCGCCAGCCAATGGTGGTGTCGTAGATGGCATTGCTGCGACTAAACGCCGAATCGGCCTTGGGCATGACAAAAGGCGCCCGGCTCATGCTCTCCACGCCACCGGCGATCACCAAACTCGCTTCGCCCGTTTTGAGGGCCCGCGCAGCCGTGCCCACCGCATCCATGCCAGAACCACACAAACGGTTAAGGGTCACACCGGGCACTGCATCGGGCAATCCGGCCAGCAAACTGCCCATGCGCGCCACGTTTCGGTTGTCTTCACCTGCTTGGTTCACGCAGCCAAAAAACACATCTTCAATGGCAGTGGGGTCTAGCCCCGGGTTACGGGCCAACAAAGCCCGCAAGGGCACTGCCGCCAAATCATCGGGGCGAACTGAGGACAAGGCGCCGCCGTAGCGGCCAATGGGGGTTCGGACGGCGTCACAAATCAGAGCTTCAAACATGGCGCGATCTTTCAAGTCTAGGATCGGCCCATTATGATTCACCGCTCTGGACTCAAGCCTGGCGTGGGATCACCCAGCAGACACATGTTTACCCCCTCTCAAACCGATGTCCGGCGCTTTTTTTGCGCCGTTTACGCCAAACAACGCCAGCAAGCGCTGCTGGATCCCATGGAAACCTTGGCGAGCCAGTGGATTGAGCTTCACCCCGAATTTCATGACGACTTGAAAGACGAAGCGGCCGCCATTGAACGCATGTATGAGGTGGAAACGGGCCAAACCAATCCGTTTTTGCATTTGTCCATGCACCTGAGCTTGAGTGAGCAATACCGCATCGATCAGCCCGTTGGGGTGAAAAAGGCCATGGACCTGCTCACCGTTCAGCAAGGCTCGCTTCACCGCGCCCACCACGAAGCCATGGAATGCCTGGGGCGCATGATTTGGGAGAGTCAGCGCAGCGGCCGCCCCCCCGATGGCCTGGCCTACGTTGAACACTTGATGCAACGCGCTACCCGGAAATGAAAACACCCGCCAAGGCGGGTGCAACAGGGTCCAGTGAAGCGATCAGCGGAAACGGTTCTGGGGGACGGTTTTCAGATCACCAGGTTGGCTGGCCAAGTATTTGGAGATGGCTTTGAGTTCGCTCAGGGTGAACTGCTTGGCAATGCCACCCATGATGCCGTTGGTGCGACCCCAAGTGGCGTTGTTGTCAATTTTGTAGGACTTGAGTGACACATAGAGGTAGTCGGCGTATTGGCCCGACACCTTGGGGTAGCCCGGAGCAATGGGGGCATTGAAGTTGGCACCATGGCAAGAGGCGCAAGCGCCTTTGGCGAGCAAGGCGGCAACGTCGGCCGGGGCATCGGCGGCTTTGGCCGGCAACTTGGCGGGCGTGCCACCCAGTTGTTCGTAGTATTTGGCCAAATCGGCCACGTCTTGGTCGGTCAGGCTGCCAGCCACCGCACGCATGGTGGGGTGCTTGCGCTCGCCCGTTCGATAGGCTTTGAGGGCAGCCTGGATGTAAGACTCGGTCTGACCGGCAATGCGAGGCACTTTGTAGATTTCAGGAAAGCTGGACTGGTAACCCTCGATGCCGTGGCAACCCACACACATGGCGTTCTTGGACTCACCAGCTTTGGCATCGCCTTTAACGTCTTGGGCAAAAGAAGCAGTCGTCACGACTGAGACAGCGAGAAGAAGAGCGATGCGTTTCAGATTGGACATTTTGAGTGCAGAATCAATGGACAAATGACGGCGCATTATATCGGTGCCTTTCGGTCAATTTGACTTTCATCAAACACACCTCAATCAGGGATTTCCATGCGATTCAACGGCTCCGATCAATACATTGCCACCCAAGACCTGATGCTGGCCGTCAATGCGGCCATTACCCTCAAGCGACCCTTGCTCATCAAGGGGGAGCCAGGCACGGGCAAAACCATGCTCGCCGAAGAAGTGGCTGCCAGCCTGGGCATGCCACTGTTGCAGTGGCACGTGAAGTCCACCACCAAGGCCCAGCAAGGCCTGTATGAATACGATGCCGTGAGCCGCTTGCGGGACAGCCAAATGGCCGACTTGGACGACAAAGCCCGCGTTCGCCACATTGAAAACTACATCATCAAAGGGGTGCTTTGGCAGGCGTTCACCGCCGATGAGCCTGTGGTGTTGCTGATCGATGAAATCGACAAAGCCGACATCGAGTTCCCCAACGACTTGTTGCGCGAGCTCGATCGCATGGAGTTTTATTGCTACGAAACCCGCGAAATGGTGCGCGCCAAGCACCGCCCGCTGGTGTTCATCACCTCCAACAATGAAAAAGAACTGCCGGATGCGTTTTTGCGGCGTTGCTTTTTTCACTACATTCGATTCCCCGATGCCGACACCATGCGTCAAATCGTGTCGGTTCACTTTCCCAAGCTCAAAGAAACCCTGCTGAGCGCCGCCATCAAAACCTTTTTTGATGTCCGCAACCTGCCTGGCCTGAAGAAAAAACCGTCCACCTCCGAGCTCCTGGACTGGCTCAAGCTGCTGGTGGCCGAAGACATTGCCCTGAGCGCCTTGCAAAGCGAAGACGACAAGGTGGTGATTCCCCCCCTGGTGGGCGCCCTGCTGAAAAACGAGCAAGACGTCGCCCTGTTCGAAAAACTGGTGTTCATGCAAAGCCGCAACCGCTGACCATGGCGCTAGACCTCACCCCGTTGAGTCTTCAAGGTGAACACGTTCGCCTGGAACCCTTGACGCCTGACCATGCCCCAGCTTTGGCTCTGGCGGTTCAAGAGGGGCAACTCTGGCAACTTTGGTATACGGCCATTCCCACGCCCGCACAAATGGCGCAGGAAATCGAGCGCCGCTTGAGCTTGCAAGCCCAACGCAGCATGCTGCCCTTTGCCGTCATCCACCCAACCCGCGGGGAAGCCGTGGGCATGACCACGTTCATGAACATCGATGAAACCAACCGTCGGGTTGAAATTGGCTCCACGTGGTATGCCCTCCAGGTTCAGCGTTCTGCACTCAACACCGAAGCCAAGCGCATGTTGCTCGCTCACGCGTTTGAAACTTGGGACTGCATTGCGGTCGAATTCAGAACCCACTGGCACAACCGGCAAAGTCGCCAAGCCATCGAGCGTCTCGGCGCCAAGCTCGATGGGGTGTTGCGTTCGCACCAAGTCAATGCCCAAGGCTTGCTGCGAGACACCTGCGTATACAGCATCGTGGCTTCCGAATGGCCCACCGTTCGCACGCACTTGGATCATCAACTCAGGGGATCACACCGCCGCAAGGAGCCCTCCTCATGCTGATCGACTTCTTCTACACCCTGCGCGTGGCCAAGTTGCCGGTTTCGGTCAAGGAATACCTGACCTTGCTCGAAGCCATGCAAGCCGAAGTCATTGGCCCAGCCACCGGTCACTACAGCATCGACGACTTCTACCACTTGGCACGAGCCGCTTTGGTGAAAGATGAAAAACACTTCGACAAATTCGACAAAGCATTCGGGGCTTATTTCAAGGGCGTAGAACAAGTCACCGCGCTGAACGCCGACATTCCCCTCGACTGGTTGCGCAAAACTTTGGAAAAACACCTCACCCCCGAGCAAAAGGCCGCCATTGAAGCCATGGGCTGGGACGAGTTGATGGAGACCCTCAAAAAGCGCCTGGAAGAACAAAAAGGTCGCCATGAGGGCGGCAACAAATGGATTGGTACGGGTGGCACCTCGCCCTTTGGCAATGGGGGCTACAACCCGCAGGGTGTCCGCATCGGGGGCAAAGGCGGCAACAAAAGCGCCGTCAAGGTGTGGGACCAGCGCCAATACCAAGACTACGACGACAGCGTTGAATTGGGCACCCGCAACATCAAAGTGGCGCTGCGCCGGCTGCGCCGGTTTGCGCGTGAAGGTGCGGCAGAAGAGCTCGATCTCGACAACACCATTCGCAGCACCGCGGCCAACGCCGGATACTTGGACATCAAGATGCGGCCCGAGCGACACAACACCGTCAAGGTGTTGTTGCTCATGGACGTGGGCGGCACCATGGACGAGCACGTGACGCGTGTGGAAGAACTGTTTTCAGCGGTGAAAACCGAATTCAAGCACTTGGAGTTTTTCTACTTCCACAACTGCGTCTACGACTTTTTGTGGAAAAACAACCGCCGCCGATTTGCCGAAAAATTCCCCACCTGGGACATCATTCGCAAGTTCAACCGAGATCACAAACTGATCTTCATTGGCGATGCCACCATGAGCCCCTATGAAATTCTGCAACCCGGTGGGAGCGTGGAATACAACAACGAGGAACCCGGGGCCGAATGGATCAAACGACTCACCAATGCCTTTCCCAAGCATGCATGGATCAACCCTGAGCCCATGGGCGTGTGGTCGTATCGACAAAGCATCGCCCTGATGCAGCAACTGGTTGCCAATCGCATGTTCCCCCTGACCCTCAAAGGCCTGGAAGACGCCATGCACTTGCTGTCCAAGTGAAGCGTTAAGACTTGAGGCGGTAATACCAGCGACCGAGGAGCTCGCGCCACATCATCGATGTGCGCTTCAGGTCTTCGGCTTGTGGCAACAGGTCCATGGGCGTGAAGGCATCGTGTTTTTGTCGGTAGTCGACCGGCCAGGCCTCCACCTCAAAACCCTGCGCCTCAAACAAGCGTTGGGCCCTGGGCATGTGAAAGGCCGAGGTGACCAGCAACACCCGCTTGGCCTGCGGCAAAGCCCGTCGAACCGCCCCCGCTTCTTGAGCCGTGTTGGCAGCCTCAGCGCTCACCATGACGCGATCTGCCGCCACACCGGTGCGCTCGGCAAATCCTCGGAGCACCTGCCCTTCCGTCTCCGTGGTGGCGCTCCAGGGCAAGCGCCCCCCAGTGAACACCAAGGTGGGTGCACGATCTGCACGCATCAGGGCTACACCCGCCCAAAACCGATCGGCGTCGCCCCATTCCCAATGGGGCATTTGATCCTGCAAGTGGGTAGTCAGCATGCCGCTCAGCACCACCACGGCATCCACCGAAGGCGCTTGCTGGGGCGAACGCCAAACATAAGGGCCTTCCACCCAGCGAGCCACCCCATTGGCGAACCAGGGTGATGCACACACCAGCAACAGGGCAGTAGCCCCTACAGCAAGCCAACGCCGCCTGAGCACACCGGCCAACACCAGCAGCATCAACACCAGCCCAAGTGGAGACAACAACCAGGGCAACAGCTTGTGTAGATAAATCATGCGCGCATGCTAACGGAGCATCGCCCACACGCTGGGCGTTGTGAGCTTTGGCGGGCAAGGCAGGCTTTTACAATGCATGCCACGCCGCCATAGTTCAATGGATAGAACGAGCGCCTCCTAAGCGCTAGATGCAGGTTCGATTCCTGCTGGGGGCGCCACTCGCTTACAGCACCACCCCGGGGTTGGGCAGGCCACCCGTGATGCGCGGGGTGTTCATTTGGCGCTTTTTGACCACGCCATTTTGCGACTTGAGCCACTGCTCCACCACTTCCCAGACCTGTGGGTTACCCGTGTGTCGGGCCTCCTCGGCCACCGGCGCCCAGCCCGCCACTTTGTATTGGCGGTTGGCCTCAATGGCGCGGCCTTTGAGGCGCATGTTGTTGATGCGCGCACCCATTTGGGCCGTTGGGTCAATGTCGAAGGTGAGGCCGCCCACGCGCACCATGTCGCCGCCCTGTTGGTAGTAGGGGTCGGTGTTGAACAGGTTGTCGGCCACATCTTCCAAAATGGTTTTGATGGTGGCCCCGCTCAGGTTCGAGAGGGTGGCAAAGGAATACGTGGTGGCCGTCATGTCCATCAGCCATTCGCGGGTGATGGCCTGGCCGGGCAACAAGCTCGTGCCCCAACGGAAACCCGGTGAGAACGCGATTTCAGCGCCCAACACCTCCATCAAGGCATCCACGATCAGCTGGTCGCCAGAGCCGTTGAAATTGCCACGGCGATACAAGGTGTCTTCGGTGACCGCCAATTGCTCGGAGAGCTTGGCCGCATACGGTGCACGCACCTTGTCGATCAAGGCTTGCATGGCGGGGTCGGCCGGCAAGATGTTGGCAAACACGGGCAACAACTTGTAACGGAAATCGGTGACGCGCTTGTTCTTCACCTCGAAGTCCATCACCGCCAAAAATTTACCGTTGGATCCAGCGTTGGTCACCAAAGTTTGGCCGCTCTTGTTTTTCACGACCGTGGCAATGGGCATCCCATCGTGAGTGTGACCACCCATGATGGCGTCCAAGCCCGTGACACGGCTGGCCAACTTCAGGTCCACGTCCATGCCGTTATGGCTGAGCAACACCACCACCTGAGCGCCCTTTTGGCGCACTTCGTCAATCATGGCTTGCGCATGGTCTTCCTGAATGCCGAATTCCCAGTCGGCCACCATGTAGCGGGGGTTGGCAATGGGGGTGTAGGGGAAAGCCTGACCAATGATGGCCGTGGGCACGCCATTGATCTCGCGAATCACATAAGGCTTGAAGACCGGGTCGCCGAAGTCGGCCGTCTTGACGTTTTGGGCCACGAAATCGATGCTGCCAGCAAAGTCTTTGTCCACAATTTCTTTGACGCGCTTCATGCCCAGGGTGAATTCCCAGTGGGCCGTCATGACATCCACGCCCAACGCCTTACAGGCGTCCACCATGTCTTGGCCATTCGTCCAGTAGCTGGTGCCCGAACCTTGCCAGGTGTCACCGCCGTCGAGCAGCAACGCGCCGGGGCGGCTGGCTTTGAGGCGCTTGACCAAGGTGGCCAAATGGGCAAAACCACCCACCTTGCCATAGCGCTGCGCCGCCACCTCGAAGTCGAGGTAGGACATGGCATAGGACTCAGGCCCCCCTTTGGGGATCTTGGCCACATTCAACAAATGCTCACCCACCAAGTGCGGCAAATTGCCATACATGCTGCCAATGCCCATGTTGATGCTGGGCTCGCGGAAATAAATGGGCAACAACTGGGCATGGCAATCCGTCATGTGCAACAACGACACTTGCCCAAACCGGGGAATGTCATACATGCGCTCATTGGCTTGCGCACCATCCAGAGTGGCGCAACCCGACAAACCCATGCCGGCCACACTGCCAGCACCCAACACTTGAAGGAATTCACGTTTGCTGAGGTTCATAATTTGGTCATCACTGATATATGAAAGCAGAAAAACCCGGCTCACGCCGGGTTTTACGAAAAGCCAGGATTACTTGTTCACTGGCGAATTCGGGTCGAGCAACAAGGCCATGATGTCCCGAACTTGGTCTTCGGTGATCACGCCGTTGTGGCCGGCACGAGGCATGTTGGAACAGGCGTTGTAGGCCTTGGGGTTCCAAATCTTGCCCCAGGTGTACTGCACGATGGCAGCCGACTTGGGATCGTAGGGATCACTCACGCCACGAATCTTGCCGTAGTTGTAGAGGCTCGGGCCAATCGTGCCATAGGAAATTTCCTGCTTGGAAATTTGGTGGCAGTTGTAGCAGTTGCCGCCGTTCACCGCATCGGGTTTGTCGCTCCAAGTCATGCCGCGACCGTTTTGAGCGACTTTCTCGCCTTTCTTCCAATCGCCCAGGTAGTTGCCATTGGCGGGCCACTTGATGGTGGCCATGTTGGCGGCTTCCAGGCGCTTGGCCGTGGCTTCGTCCAGGGGCTTGCCCGCAGCATCGGCTTCACCGCACAAACGATTGGTCTCGTCGGCTTGGGTGATGCGCGTGACTTTGGCTTGGCCTTTGTCGTGGAAGCTGCTCTTCACGATGGCATCGGTGGCTTGCTTGACTTCGGCCACATCGGGGGCCATGGCACAACCTGCCAACAAGGCAACAGCGCCAGCAATGAGGGTGAATTGAATGGGTTTTTGCATGGTCTTCACTCCTGAATCAACGCTTGATGGCCGGCACTGCAGAAGCGGCACCCTTGGCATTCACGCCCATGTAAACACCCAGCGCAATCGTGGCATCGCTGCCATAGTTGGGCTCGGGGAAACGCTGCTGGCGGTAGCAATCGTTCAAGCGATGCTGCATGCTCCACATTTGACCGTTGGAGACGCGGTAGGCTGGCCATGCGGCAAAGCCCACGCCATCACCGGGATTGCCACGCAGGTCGGGCAAGTCTTGCAAGCGAATGCGCTTGCCTTGCTCGCCGTGGCAAGTGGCGCAGGCGAAATCGTGGGGACCACCACGCTGGAAGAACAGTTGTTTACCCACGGCGTAAAACAAACGCTCTTGGGCATGGGATTGGGGCAGATTGAATTGCATGCCCTTGGACTGGGAAGCAATCCAAGTGGCCATGGCCACCACATTGGCTTTCTCGCCTTTGCCGAACGGGGTGTTGGCAATGGATTTTTCGTCAAAGCCTTGCACCGTGCTCATGCAGGTGAGCAAACGGGACTCCAAGTCTTGAACGCGCTTGGTGTCTTCAAAATAACGGGGCAATTCAACAAAGGCGCCTTTCACGACGCCCGCACCTTTGCCCAGGTCACAGCTCTTGGCGAGCGTGCCTTTTTTGGGGCCACGGGCCTGCTTCCAGAGCTCCTCCCCCTTCATTTCGAACAACTCGGCTGGGTTGCCGTCTTGGAGCATCGCGCGGTATTCGTCGATGCTTTGACTGGCTGATTTTTGTGCCAAGGCGGGTGCAGCCAGGCAAGCCAAGGCTGCTGCAATGGGTATGAGTTGTTTCTTCATGTTCTCCTCTTTGACCTCTAATGAAGGGGGACCTACCAAACCGACAGGATCAGCTGACGGTGGCGGTATCGGTGCGTTTTTCGCCTTTGTTGTCGACCCATTCGATGGTCAGCTTGTCGCCGGGCTTGGCACCCTTGACATCGAACTGCAGGAACGGGTTCTTGGACACAGCGGGGCCCCACTCAGCCGAAAACACCGGCTTGTCGTTGAGCTTGGCGGTCACTTCCATGATGTGCCAAGCGGGGATCAATTTGCCGGATGAGTCTTTGCGCTGACCGGACTCCATTTCGTGGGACATCAACACACGAACTTTGGCCACGCCGTCTTTGGATTGAGCGCGAATGCGCATGGGATCTGCCATTTGAATTCTCCTGATGGGTATGCAATGAATGGGAAAGTGAGGGAAATGGGCGAATTAGCCGCCGCAACCACCCAGGGTCACTTTCACTTCCTTCTTGGCAAAAAGGGCTTTGCCGTCGGCCATGATGGCCACCGCGTAAACGTCGGAGGACTGGCCCATCTTGGCGCGGGTGGCGAAGTTGGGCACCACGTCAGCGGTCACGTTGAAGGAAGCCACCAAAGCAGAGGGGTTCTTTTCGATCAGCAACAGCAATTTTTTGGCACCAGCAGCGGTGGTGGAAACGGCCATGGGAACCACAGCGCCGTTTTCAGCGATGTCGGGACCGACAATCTTGACATCGGCGCTTTCGGTCATGGCGCTACCGCCCATGGCCTTGACCGCATCAGCCACAGACTTGGCTGAGAAAGCGGCTTTGTCGAAAGCAGCGTGGGCTGCCTGGGGCAACAGGCCCACAGAAGCGATTGCGGTGGCAACGGCTGCGGTGGTCTGAAGTGCTTCGCGTCGAGTTTGCATGAGACTTCTCCTTTGATTGACGAGATATTAGTGAAAGTTGATGAATGCGGGAATCAGGGAAAACTAGGAAGACCCGTTTCCCCTTGAATCAGGGTTTGGCCCCAGCTGCGATCCATTCGGCAATGGCTTTGAGGTCGGCATCGCTGAGGTTTTGAGCCGGCATGGGGATGTTGCCCCACACGCCTTGACCACCAGCCTTGATCTTACCGACCAGGTAGTCCACTTTGCCTGCGTGCTTTTTGGCCACATCCGTCAGGCCAGGACCCACGACGGCTTTGTCCAAACCATGACACGCCAAACAGTTGTTCTTTTTGAGCAAAGTCACCGCCGGGTTTTCCTGCGGCGCAGCGGCCTTGGTGGCCTTCTTGTCGGTCACCTGACCCCGCTGCGGCCCCACCAAACGGTTTTGGTCGAAGAGGTTGCCGTGCGCGTTCATGGCGAAGTCGGGCAAGAAGGAATTGATCTTGGGTTCAGGCGCACAGTTTTTCATGCAGGCCACGTTGGCCGTGTCGTGCTTGGTGAGCTTGGAAAACTCCGTGCCTGGCCACATGGTGTGCTCGCGGGTCATGCCG